>VOFC01003957.1_pt1 | contig 37184 bp, 28 predicted proteins | sample 5384161 | NCBI WGS metagenome assembly VOFC01 (sample SAMN12384722, study PRJNA508395) | human gut metagenome | isolation source: healthy gut B | host: Homo sapiens | reverse complement strand
AATGTATAGGTAATATCCTTGAAGTCCAATCCGGAACGGAAGTCATTCAAGACCGCCAGTGTAGAGTGCAGGTTGTCCTTGGTGGACTGCTTCTTGTCCGAATTGTCAATGGCTGATTTGGCGAAAATGGAGAAGCTGATATTCACGGCACTTTTCTTCTTGACAGCATCCTTCAGCAGTGAGAGTGTGGCAGGTATTCCGCGCTTCCAATACCCCAATTCTATGCCTTGCAGATACAGGATGTATTCATAGAGCATTGCGTTGAGTTCGTTAGATTGGGGGTGGTTAATGACTTGTGCCCCCTCACGGCTCCAGCACTCCGGTTTGAGGTAAACATTGGTCTTCAGGTAGATTTTCCTTTGGTTCAAATAGGCTTCAACCTGTACAAGAGCCGTGCCCTGCCTGTTAAGTGTGTTCTGGCGGTTATATAAAGGCTGATGGCCTCATCAAGGTCATGGTAGATCAGTTCGAATGTCTCCGCCATAGTGGAGCATGGCATTTCGTCATTGTTTACTGTGGTACGCAGTACAAGACCGCGCTGCAGCCGTCTGCATCTGTCCATCTTCGACTGTACAGCTGTGAGAGCATGGTGTGGGAGTAGGCACGACCAGCGCCTGTGCCTTTATATAGTCCCATTTACGTTGCTCCGCCACATTGGCAAGCCCCCCGTCTTGCAGTTGTCTAGAATCTGGTTAGCATTTCTGATGAGTTTGTAATAGTAGTACCATGTTACATGGATGTTGCTGTTCGTACTGCTGGTAAAAATAGTTGCCTTTCGCGAGATTCTGCCAGCCGGTTAGCTGCCTTTCTGTATCACATCTCCGCAGGATATTCGCCCTGATACGCATAAACGGTACCTTCTCCGTTGTACCCTGTGTGTCCAGGTACTGTGCTCATGATCCGACCCAGTCCGTTCACGGCGTATTGTGTGCGGCATCGGCATTCTCAAAAATCACCTCGTCTGAAACGCTTGATTCCGGACTGAGTTCAAGATACGAATCTGAACAGGCTGCTGTACAGAAAAAGCAGAATTGCCATTGAAACTATATTATATATCTTTTTTTCATCTTTTCCAAATGTTAAATGGTTGCATTAATACCGAATGTGAAGACACGGGCCGGAACCAGATAGTTGCTCTGGCCGCCACCTATTCCCATCATGGGGTTCATACCTTTACGGGCCGACCAGAGGTGTATGTTCTCGGCCGAGAATAAGAAACGGACAGTGGAAAGGTTGACCTTTGCTGTCCATCTTTTTCGGAAGAGTGTAACTTATATTTAGATTCTTAAAGCAAAGATAGTTACGGCTGACCAACCAGCGGTCACTTCCAGCATTATTGTCGGTACTGGTCAGATTATTGATCTCGGGATTGGTGTTGATTGATACGTCCATTGCCGTCCACAGGCCTTGTTTGCCGCATAATATCCGGCATAGTTCGCCTCTGATGTAGTCTGGCCTGCTGCAATAGCAGCATTGTAGGCGTCATCATAGGCATTCTTGTAAGTGGTTATCATGGCATTGACCTGTCGTTGATCCGCCAGGCGTTGTTGTACAGGTCCACATGGTAATTTCCGGCACTTTGTCCGGGTGTCATCAGGCTGGAATAAGGGCTGTCGTATATCTTTCCACCAAGCGAATAGGTGAACATTGCAGATATGTTGATGTTCTTCCAGCGTATGTTTGCCGAGAAGGAACCGTATGTGGTAGGAAGCGCTGCCTGCCCATTTCTTTTTTGGGCATAGGTGGTCTTGAGCACATAATATTTCCCAAGGTTGATCAGCCTGTAGTTCTCGGGAGCAAGCTCGGTGGCTCCCTGGACGGATTGCCGTTGGCGTCCCACATCCAGTTCTCCTTCATCGTTGAGTTTCTGCTTGCCACCAAGCTGTGACCCGTCAGGAAGTACAATATAATAATCATTAAGATTTGCCTCGTAAAGCGACTGTCCATCCATCTCGTCCACTCTGCCCAATGGTATGTATAGTAGTCATATCGTGACTTGCCTTCGGAGATGAGATAGCTGCCGGAAGTTGTATGCCGACAGGCAGGTCCTCCCTTTGTCCAAGCTTTCCTGATGGATCAATGGGATATACGGTTTTCTTTTATTCTGTTCGGGAAGTTTGACGATCTTGTTCTTTGGTGGTAAGGGTTTGCGGATACGCTGACAGTCCAATCCTTGCTCTTCACGATATCGAAATCAGCGGAGATCTCCCAGCCGCGGTTGGAGATTGTACCTATGTTCCTGTCTGTGGTTGATGTGGAGGAACCTGTGCTGGTACCTCCTGCTGAACTGGGGGCATATACGCTGAAAAATAAGGTCCTTATTCCTTTGTCAAAATATTCAACGGAGAGATTCAGCCGGTTGAACAGACGTCCTTCAACAGCTGCGCCCCATGATTCTCCGGTTTCCCAATGCAGGTCTCTTGCCGATTCTGACTTACAACGTATGCCGGCTTGGAATTCTGGGTCCATGATCCGTAAAGGCCATAATATGCGTAGTAACCGGAGCCGGAATCATTACCTACCTGTCCCCAGCTTGCCCGCAACTTGCCCTGATTGAGCCATCTATATTTTTTTCATAAACTCCTCGTTGCTGAAGACCCAGTTGGCACCCAGCGAACCGAAGTTTCCCCACCGTGATTCCTTTGCGAAACGGCTGGAACCGTCACGGCGGAATGAGGCTTCGATATTGTACCGGTTGTCATATCCATACTGTACGCGCGCCAGATAGGATTCAGTGCGGTAGCGGGTTTTGTATCCCGAGATACTTGCCATTTCAGAGAAGTTGGAAAGCGCATACCTGTTTGGAAAAGCCTCGTTGGTCTTGCTTGTATAGGTATAGTCATAACGATAGCTGTAGTTCTCGTGCCCAAGAAGGACTTCGATGTTATGTCTGTCATTATAGGTCATGTTCCAGCGCAGCTGCTCCTGTAGAGTCCAGTTCTTGTAGGTATAGAGGGTTTTTGGCAAGAGCCCCGTTGCGACCCGAGATGGAACCGTCCTCGGAAACAGTACCACGTGCATCACCGATGACCGCATTCTCGTATTTGTAATAATCGCTATTACGTGTGTTCACATTTGCTTTAAGGGTTGCGGTAAAGCCGTAGGGCAGCACGAGATCAAGATAACCTATCCCGTTGAGTGTATTGCGTATTGTCCGACTATCATTCAATTCCGACTCCCATATCACGTGGCGGTCACGGTTCTGATTGCGGGTTATGACCTCCTGAGGGTTTCCGTTCTGGTCGTAGATGATATAGCTTCCGCCGTCCCATTGCGGGTTTCCGGCACCGTCAAGCACATAATCCCCCTTATTCACCTGTATGGGGGTTCCGGCATTGTCATATACCGTTCCAGTTTCCGTATAGTGCGAGTGTACCGGGTAAATGGGAGCCATATAGCGGCAGAAATAGAAAGGATTGCTGTATGATGACGAGCCGTCCCCGACACCGTTTGACGTGTTCTGGAACTTCTGATGTGAGGCGTTGATGCTCATGCCGGCCTGTAACCATTTCACAGGTTTGATGTTGACAGCCATGCGTCCTGTCAGACGGTCAAACCCGGAATCTTTCATATATCCGTTCTCATCAAGATAGGAGAGTGAGAAGTAATAGTCGCTCTTTGCTTGTAGCACCCGATCCCGAGAACTGGTATTCCGAACGATATCCTTTGCGTGTGGCCTGGTCAAACCAGTCCAAATCGCCGGCATACCCGTCAATGATAGAGGCGTCGGCAGCCATTTTCCCATCGAGGGTGAAAAAGCTGGTCGTCTGGTTTGTTGAAGATGTTGACATAAAGTCTGTCGGGAATAAGTGTGCTGTTCACGGCATTTAAAATTGCCTGTTTGTCCGTACGGTCACCTCCGCCGTGTACGAATGCGTTGGCTGCGTTCTGGTATTCAACCTCCATGAACTGGAAGGGATTGGTACGCTCATATTCCGGCAGAGCACGTTCGTACCAGCCCTGGTTGGTCTTGAAATTGAACTGGATACGTTCACTCTTTTGACTTTTTGGTTGTGATCAGAATCACCCGTTTGAAGCCCGGTTGCCATAGAGTGCGGCCGAAGCGGCATCCTTCAGAATGGACATTGTTTCAATATCCTCCATATTAAGGTCGGAGATGTTTCCTCCGTACGGAACGCCGTCTATCACATAGAGGGAGAGTACTACCATTTACTGTGCCGATACCTCGGATAAGCACTGTGGGGTCACTTCCAGGCGAGCCGTAGTTGCCTGTGACCGTAATACCCGGTGTGGAGCCTTCAAGGGCTGAAGTGACGGATGTCACAGGACGTTTCAGGAGTTCCTCATTTCTGACCTGGGTGATGGCACCGGTAATCGAAGACTTTTTTTGCGTGCCGTAAGCGACAACAACAACTTCGTCAAGTGCCTGGCTCTCTGCCGTAAGCTCGATTGTCATTTCTCCGGGAGTGATAGCAACTTCGCGAGTTGTCATACCGACAAAAGAAACAGTGATTGTTTTGACATTGTCGGGGGATTTCCAAGGAAAAATGACCTTCAATGTCAGTGATTGTCCCCTGTTTTGTACTTTTGACAAAAATGGACGCTCCCACGATGGGTTCCTTGTCAGACGAGTCTATAACCCGCCCCTTTACAATTTTTGCCATTACCGTTCCTGTCATAAGGAACAGGCATGCCAACAAGAACAACAAATGTTTTTTCATGGTCGTTTAATTTTTGAATATTTAAAACGGTTTGTTTTTGCTTCTCAAAGCTAATCAAATTTATATAATAAAAAACATTTTGCTTAAAAAAATTAATTTGGGATAAAAATAATGTTCTGGAATGCTAATCCTTGGGTTGGAGCTATAGTTTTATAGACTAGATTGATTGTTAATGGATATTTTTGATAAGTCCAGCTTTGGTATACAAAGATTCAGAAGTAAAGACAAGCTCTGATTAGCCGGACTAGATACTGATTAAAATTAAAGGATAAGTTTTGGATAAGTTTTTGTGTCCATTGATGGGCAAAAATTCCTTTTTTTAATCAATAAAATGAAGATTTTTATAATAAAAAAGGCTTTGAAAACAGCATCAAACCACTGATTATCAAAGCCTTTTTCTTTTGTCGGGGTAGCGGGATTCGAACCCACGACCCCCTGCTCCCAAAGCAGGTGCGCTAACCGGACTGCGCTACACCCCGAATCTTTTTTTATTTTTTCAATCGCTTTATCTCTCAAAAGCGATGCAAAGGTACGGCTTTTTTTTATATATGCAAATATTTAAAGCGATTTTTTTCTACTTTTTTTCGCATTATTACTTATCAAATTATAAATCAAAACATTAATCTTAAAACTTTTTTTTATCCGCAGCAAAGAAATTTCAGTGTAAAACAACTCCCCTTTCCGATTTCACTACTCGCCGAGATACTTCCACCATGTAAATTCATAATTTGTTTGCATAAACTGAGTCCTATACCACTACCTGTTGACTTCGTTGTAAAAAAAGGAACAAAGATTTTATCCAATACTTCTGGAAGAATGCCACTACCATTATCACAGACAGAAAGGAAAAATAGATGTTTTTCTAAATCACAATGTGTACTAATGATAACTTCGGGATAGGTTTGCTCTACACAAGCCTCACCTGCATTCTTTAGTAAATTGATTAATACTTGTTCTATCTGTGAACGATCCAGCATCAGTGTCGTTTCTGGGTTTTCTACTTTATATATATATTGTATGTTTTTATTAGGAAACAGTTTTTTCATATCACTCAGTAAATCACCTATATTTACTGGAGCCAGTATCGGAACAGACAGACGAGAAAGTTTACGATAGTTTTCCACAAAATTCAGCAACCCTTTACTTCTTCTATGAATAGTCTGCATCCCTTGCAACATGATATTGTAATCTCTCTCATTCATACCATTTTGTACAGCACGCTCACTTAATGTTTCACTTAATGAAATAATGGGCGCAATGGAGTTCATTATTTCATGAGTGAGTACACGAATCAGCTTCTGCCATGCTTCCATCTCATTTTCCTCCAATACAGCATGGATATTCTTTAAATTAACCAACCGGAGTTCCGTACCATGTTGAGCGGAATATTCGGATACCGTAACAGCCAATTCTTGTATAATATCTCCTTTATGTATTCGTACTGTTTTAATTTCTCCAGGCTGTAATGACAGGATAATAGTAGGAAAATCAGAATTTAACAGAGCCAATTCCCTGACAGAATGAATACGATAACCGCACAAATCCTGCATGGCTGCCCGGTTCATCCAATGTATATTGCACTGACTATCTACTACCAGCAAACTGCTGTCAACAGTATTCAATAATGTTTCATAATATTGATATCGCTCTTCATTCTCGGACAACCGAGTACGGAATTCAGCAACAACATTATTTATTTCTTGTGCCAATCGTTGTTCTGTACGAGTTTTGTGCTGGGTAGAAAAACTCAAAGAGAAATCTGCATAACGAATACCTTCTATCATTCGCGATATCATACGGGTCGTTTTATACTGCCACTGACAGATATAAATGATAATACCTGCCATAATCATCAGCGAAAAAAACAAGCAAAAATAGAGCGAATGTTGATAAAAGAGATATGCAGCTATAGCTACTACCCCCATTAATAACATACAAGCTATCATCCGTAAAGTTTGTAAACGACTCATAACCCTAATTTTTCAAGTTTCCGATAAAGAGCGTAACGGGTAATCCCCAAATATTCCGCTGCACGACTCAAGTTTCCTTCGCTGCGCTTCATAGCACGTTCTATGGCATTGCGTTCTAATTGTTCCAAGTTCAGTATCTCATCCGTATTCACCCTCTTCTCGGGTTGTGGCTGCAACATGAAATTTGCAGGCTTTAACAATGGCGAGTCCGAAAGAATAATCGCCCGTTCTATGGCATGCTGTAATTCGCGGACATTACCCGGCCAATGGTAACGCATGAGTTTCTGCTTGGCTTCGCGGCTCAGTCCGTTTATCTCTTTCTTATATTTATGAGTATACCTTTGTAAGAAATAATCAGCCAGTAAGAGAACATCCTCTCCCCTTTCCCGCAATGGAGGAATAGTAATCTCAATCGTATTGATACGATACAACAGGTCTTGACGGAAATTACCCTCCTCCACCAATTCTCGGATATTTACATTTGTTGCGCTTATCAACCGAACATCAATAGGAATTATATCCGTTGCTCCCAAACGTGAAATCTGCCGTTTTTCTATGGCTGTTAGTAATTTGGCCTGCATAGGTAATGACAAATTCCCTATTTCATCCAAAAAAAGCGTTCCTCCTGATGCCACCTCCATACGTCCCGCCTTTGCTTTGCGGGCATCTGTAAAAGCCCCTTTTTCATAGCCGAACAATTCACTTTCGAATAATGATTCAGGTATGCTCCCCAAGTCAATCGTTATAAAAGGACATTCACGACGAGGAGAAAAATAACGTAGAGAACGGGCCACCAAATCTTTACCGGTTCCATTTTCACCCAATATCAAAATATTAGCATCAGTATCCGATAATTTCCGAATAGTATCAAAAACCTCTCGCATAGGCGCTGAGTGACCTATCATCTGAGGCATCTCTTCATCCTGCGCGCTCAATGCTACAACTTGTTCTTTCAGTTGCCTGACCTCTTTACGAGAATCACGAAGTTTGATAGCCGATGAAAGCGTAGCAAGTAGTTTTTCTTTTTCCCAAGGTTTGGGAATAAAGTCAATAGCTCCAGCCTTAATGGCCCGTACTGCTTTATCTGTATCCGCATAAGCAGTCATAAACAAGACAATAGCCTGCGGATCTAACTTTAATATCTGCTCTAGACAATCGAATCCTTCCTGCCCGCTGATAGCATCCCGACGAAAATTCATATCAAGCAGAATAACATCAGGTTGAAAAGTAGTCATGAAATGCTCAATACGAGTCGGTTGAGTAGTAACTTTTATTTTTTCTACGTAGGGATCCAATAAAAGGTTTAGTGCAAAAAGCACGTCCTCATTATCATCTATAATCAATATTTTTCCTTTTGCATTCATTATTTTATCCTCAATATATCTTGTTATACGAATAAAAGATTTTCTATCCGCTTTTTTGCAAAGATATTGTTTTTTTTTTAATGTGTTGTCTGTGCGAATACGCACTATTTTTGTGCGTATCCGCACAGAGACATCATTATCTTTTATCCCACAAAATTCTGGTAAACAAAGAGATAAGATAATGGCACGCTATTTGATTAGTCTACAATACTAATATATTAAGTTATGAAAAAAAAATCAGTAATAGCTATCAATTTATGCCTTATAGCAAGCATAGTAACTCTATTCGGCAATAAGATCTATATGCTTTATATAGGTGACTGCCATCAATTGTGGGAAGAAGCACAAACTCACTATGTTAATCGACAATATGAAAAAGCACGCGAGTTATTAGAAAAGATAGCTCGCATTGATACGGCCCATCATGCCCAATATCTGACAGGCGATATGTATTTAAAAGGCTTAGGAGGTGAAATTGATTATGATAAGGCTTTGAAACTTTTTCATCAATCGGCAGCGGGCGGAAACACGTATGCTGAAAACAATATAGGCTTTATGTACACATATGGTTTGGGAGTCACTAAGGATTACAGCCAAGCTTTCAAATGGTTGAACAGAGCTGCCACTCAAGGAAATCCAGAAGCTCAAATTGGCATGGGAAGCCTTTATAAAAACGGTTGGGGAGTACGTAAGGATTGTTACATTGCTATGACTTGGTACCTACGTTCTGTAGCTCATGGTAATACGGACGCCATGAACAATATCGGTTATTTATATAAAAACGGACTTGGGGTTCCCAAAGACTTTGAAGAAGCTTATTTTTGGTTTAAAAAAGCAGCAGATAAGAATAATCCGATAGCTCAATATAATATAGGAAATATGTATTGTTATGGCGAAGGAATGGAAAAAGACTTTGCTAAAGGAGCTGAGTGGCTGACCAAAGCTGCTTTACAGGGGAATGCTCCTGCACAATACAACCTGGGACGCATGTATCAGTGGGGCAAAGGTGTAGAAAAAGACTTACAACAAGCCCGGTTCTGGTTCCAAAAAGCTATAGACAACGGTCATGAAAAAGCAAAGGAAGCATTAACCAAAATAAAAAGCGACTTATCCAAAGAAGACACCGAAGACCCACTCCTGTTCACCTAACTATAAGCCAAAAGTACTAATAGGTATAAAGACATAAAAAAAAACGAACATGAAACTATATTGTATTATAGCACTTTCTCTTCTGCTTCGCCCGGAAACAGCCACAGCACAACAAGAAGAATCAATAACATTGAGTTTGCAACAAGCTATTGAAATAGCACAAGAAAACTCACCGGAAGCACAAGCTGCCCGTCATACCTATCGGGCAGCTTATTGGAACTACCGTTTTTTCCGGGCGAATTATCTTCCCTCCGTCACATTAACTTCATCTCCTACCCTAAATCGGGAGATAAACAAGATTACCCAACCGGATGGAACAAATCAATTTATCCAGCAAGACCAGTTAAGCACAGATCTCAGCCTTAAAATAAATCAAAATATATGGTTTACCGGTGGCAGCTTGTTTGTAAAAAGTACCACCCAACGCATTGATGAATTCGAAGATAATCATACAGCGTATAACACCCAACCCATAGTAATAGGTTACGAGCAGCAACTTTTTGGATATAATTCTTTAAAATGGGATCACCGTATCGAACCCCTTCGCTACCGGGAAGCCCGTAAAGCATATGCAGAAGCATTGGAACTTGTAGCCTCAGAAACCAGCACTCTTTTCTTCAACCTGGCAACTGCACAAACTAATCTTGACATAGCCGCCTACAACTATGCTTCTGCCGATACTTTATACAGGTATGCCGAGGGAAGATATAATATAGGAACTATAACTGAAAACGAAATGCTACAGCTGGAAATAAACAAACTGACAGAAGAAACCAATATGATGAATGCCCGCATCGAAGTAGAGGACCAAATGCAAACACTCCGTTCCTTCCTTGGCATTAATCGGGAAATAAATTTACGAGTCATTCCGGAAGACAGCATTCCTCAACTCGAAATCCCTTTACAAAAAGCATTACAACTGGCATTCAAAAACAGTCCCGATCCTGACACTTATAAACGCAAACAATTAGAAAGCCGCAGCGCATTAGCTTCTGCAAAAGCCAATGCAGGTTTGAAAGCCGACCTGTATGTACAATTCGGGCTTTCTCAAACCGGAAATAAATTTGCAGATTCTTACCGAAACCCCATGAACCAACAATATGCCAGTATTGGTATTTCTTTACCTATCCTGGATTGGGGTCGTGGAAAAGGACGCGTTCGTGTAGCTCGTTCCAATGTAGACTTAGTAGATACACAGGCTGAACAGGGAATGAAAGATTTTGAATTGAATGTATGTAAAATGGTCCGTCAATTCAATCTTCAAGCATACCGTGTAGCAGTAGCCGCCAAGACGGACAAGACGGCCGACCGGCGCCACGATGTAGCACGCCGGCTTTATATCTTAGGAAAATCGACAATTCTAGACCTCAATGCCGCCATTACAGAAAAAGATACCGCACGGAGAAATTATATAACAGCTTTGAAAACTTATTGGAGTCTGTATTATGGTATTAGAAGTATGACGGGATATGATTTCCTCAGAAAAGCAGAGATTTCATGTACTATACCTAAACCTTAACTACACGGCAGATATAAATGATCTTTGTATTATCGCCATACTAAAAAAAGAAATAAAAAAAATTATATCAAAAAACATAAACTAATGGATATAAAAATTGAAAAGAAACCGTGGTACATCCGCTATCGCTACTATATGATAGCTGCACTGGCCTTCATTATCTTCCTTATCTATGTGATAAGCCTTTCATTAGGTCCTCGCAAGCTGCGTATCGAAACAGACAACATTCAGATAGCCGAAGTAAAAGACGACAAATTTATGGAGTATGTAGATGTGGAAGGACTGGTGCAACCCATTCTTACCATCAAAGTAAACACTCGTGAAGCCGGCAGTGTAGACCGCATTGTTGGAGAAGAAGGGAATATGATGAAACAAGGTGACACCTTGTTGATACTGACTAATCCGGATCTGATTCGTTCCATTGAAGACCAACGTGACGAGTGGGAAAAACAACGAATCACTTATAAAGAGAAAGAGATAGAAATGGAACAAAAGAGTCTGACACTGAAGCAACAAACATTACAGGCACAATATGAGATGGAACGACTGCGCAAGAGCTTCGGACTGGACAAAGAGGAATTCAAAATGGGAATTAAGAGCAAGGCTGAGCTTCAAGTATCTGAAGATGAATATAAGTATAAACTGAAAAATACGGCATTACAAATGGAAAGCCTGAAACATGATTCATCCGTAACCCTTATCCGCAAAGAATTATTGAAAAATGATCTGGAACGTGAAAGCAAAAAACTGAAACGTGCGGAAGAACGGTTGGAGGATTTGATAATAAAAGCTCCGATTGGCGGCCAACTAAGTTTTGTGAAAGTAACTCCCGGCCAACAGGTTGCTTCGGGAGAAAGTATAGCTGAAATAAAAGTGCTGGATCAATATAAAATTCATACTTCTTTAAGTGAATATTACATTGACCGCATCACAACAGGTCTTCCGGCTACCGTAAACTATCAAGGGAAACGCTACCCCCTGAGAATTACTAAAGTAGTTCCTGAGGTAAAAGACCGTATGTTTGATGTAGATTTGGTATTTACCGGAGAAATGCCCGAGAATGTCCGTGTAGGAAAGAGCTTCCGGGTACAAATAGAATTGGGCCAACCCGAACAAGCTATAGTTATCCCACGTGGAAATTTCTACCAGTCTACTGGAGGACAATGGATTTACAAAATAAACCCATCAAAAACAAAAGCTGTAAAAGTTCCATTGAATATAGGACGCCAAAACCCGCTTCAATATGAAATCACTGAAGGTTTACAGCCTGGAGAATTTGTAATTATCACAGGATATGATACCTTTGGTGACGCAGAAGAATTGATATTAAAATAAAACATGCAACATGAAAACTTTGAAATATGCCTGGCGCTTCTTAATGCGTTCTAAATCGTATACTATCATTAATTTGCTAGGACTGGCTTTCAGTCTGGCATGCAGCATCATCTTGATGCGATATATCCATAGGGAACTGACGGTGGATGCACATAGCGTAGATCCGGAACATATCATCATTCCTATACGGGATATAGAAGGAAATCTTCATCCGGGAAGTTTGCAACAAGGTTGGTCTGAAACTGATTCTGTTTATATTCCTGACCATCAAATAGTGGAACAATGCCGCCTGATGTTACAGCAGCGAGACAATGTGGTATATGAAAACAGTAACTATGCAATGAATATAGCAGCAGTTGACTCCACTTTTTTTCATTTCTTCCACTACCCGGTTGCAGCCGGTGAGGCCCATTTAGATGCCCCTGGTGACGCCATCATCACCCAGCGCTATGCCCGTAATATATTTGGTAAAGAAAATCCGATAGGAAAAGTATTGGAATATTATGGTAAAAACATCACCATCAAGGGAGTGATTGGAGAATTGGGATGCAAATCATTACTTCGGTTCGATCTACTGGTATCATACAGATTGATAGAACACTGGCAACGTATGGATATATCACTGATGCGCATACTCCCCGGTGTAGATCTGGATAAGATAAACAAAGCAAGCAATGTGTACAGAAAGGACAAAAGGGGAAACAGAATACGCTGGGAATTTATTACTTGGAAAAATTTATACTGGAGAAATTCCATTGGTCACGATGACGATTACGATTCCATCATGCAATTCGGTAACCGTACACACCTGTATATTCTTTCAGGAGTAACCATATTGCTATTATTGGTAGGTATATTGAATTTCATCAATATTTATATGGTATTTATGATGAAACGTTCTAAAGAATATGGAGTAAAGAAAGTATTCGGCTTGCAGCGTCTACCTTTGTTTTTACAAATATGGATAGAAAATCTGTTATTAGCCTTTGCCGCATTGCTAACCGCCTGGCTGTTGATAGAAGCAACCCAAGTACCAGTCAGCCGGTTAATGAATGAACAAATTAGCTATTCGGCATTCGACTGGCAATTGTCTTTGGGATTCATCATATTATTACCTTTGGTCACTTCTATTTATCCATACATCAGATATAATTATCTCCCTCCTATTGTGTCTATCCGTTCAATAACATCAAACCGTCATGCTATCACTGTACGTATGACATTCCTTTTTTTTCAATACATTATAACCATATTACTCCTTATCCTGTCCTTTTACTTTGGCAAGCAACTGCATTTCCTGCTGAATACCTCTCCCGGATATCGGACAGAAAGAATTCTCAGAGCTGAGTTGTTACACGAAAACAAAAATTATCTGCGCTCTGATACAGAAGAAAAGCGCAATGAGCGCTTTGCCCGCCAAGACCGTATCAAGCAACTATTAAACGAGTGTCCTCACATTGAAATGTGGATGAGTTCCCATTATTCTATATTAAGAGGAAGCTCTATCTGCATGTTGTTAAATGACCAGGATACCCGTCAACCCATGCTCACCCTATTTCCTTCCCCACAATTCTTCCAACTATATGATTTAAAAGTACTGGAAGGAGAAATCCCCCAAAAAATTTGAAGGTTGGAGTGACTATAAAATGGTACTGAACAAAGCAGCAATGAAAGCTATGGGCTATACTCGGCTAGAAGATGCTTTTGTACGCAGCGAATCCCCGCTTTGGATTAGTGTCAGCGAAAAAGGAGAAATGGAAGAAGGTGGAACCAAACTTATGCCTGTAGTGGCTGTAATAGCCGATTATTACCCAAGCCATCTCACTGAAGGAATAAAACCGATGGCATTTGTCGTAGGGCCCAGCAGCGGCAACAGCGATTTTTTGATTGCCGTCAACCCCGATAAAGAAAAAGAAGTCATAGAATATCTGAAGAAAACAGAGAAAGAAATATATAATACCGAAGACTTCACCTATACTTGGTTGACAGATGAAGTCCACAAACTTTATGCTCAGGACCGTCAAACAGCAAACATTTACTTTGTCTTTGCCTTGATAGCAATCATCATCTCCTGTTTGGGATTATTTGGATTATCCTTATTTGATATCCGACAACGTTATCGTGAAATTGCCATCCGCAAAGTAAATGGCGCAGGGATGAAAGACCTTTACCTGCTATTGTTCCGCAAATATATCAAAGTAATAGGTTGTGCATTTGTATTGGCTATTCCACTTGCTTATTACCTCATATATATGTATACACGGGATTTTGCACTAAAAATACCTGTAGATATAGGAATTTATTTAGCAGTTCTAGCTATCATTTCCTTTTATTTCATCAAGCACATTAATTTGGCAAATACACAAAGCTGCTCAAATTGATCCCGCAAAAATTATAAGATCAGAATAAACACACATTAAATATGAAAACACTGAAATATGCTTGGCGCTTTTTAATGCGTTCTAAATCGTATACTATCATTAATTTGCTGGGACTGGCTTTCAGTCTGGCATGCAGTATCATCTTGATGCGATATATCCATAGGGAACTGACAGTGGACACACATTGCATCGACAGGGAGCATGTGTATGCTATCTGTACCAATACAGAAGGTAACCGGGGACTGAGTGGACTGAAACAATATAACTATGATACCATTTCTATCGACAATCGTTTCGTAGAAGCTATGACCACCTATATTCCATTGGAAAAGGACTATGTCATTTCCGGTACCAACCGTATTCCGGCACGTTGCCTCGTTACCGACAGTGTATTTTTCCAGTTATTTCATTATCCTATAGTGCAAGGAAAGCTATCTCTCACAACACCTCAGTCGGCATTATTAACAGAAAAATACGCCCGTAAGATTTTCGGTAATGAAAATCCGATAGGTAAAGTACTACGTTATAGCAATGGCAAAGATATTACCGTAGAAGGCATTGTAGGAGAACCTGAGTGTAAAACTACAATTAACTTTGATATCATCCTCTCTTCTAAATTATCCCAACATTGGGAAAGGATGAATACAGAGCTCTATCGTTTCCTACCCGGTACAGATATAAATGCCATAAATAAGACAGGTAGTGTCCCACGGTATATAAATGATCCTGAATATGACACTCGCACACATACTTTTCTTTAATTTCTGTGAAGGATATTTACTGGGACGGTTCTTTAACAGACCGTGAACCTGCTATGTTTCTTTCGGGAAACCATTCCCACTTAATCATTTTGTCGGGCGTATGCCTGTTATTGCTCCTCACCGGCATCTTGAATTTTATTAATCTTTACCTAGTAGCATTATTACGCCGCGGAAAAGAATATGGATTGAAGAAAGTATTTGGTGTATGCGGCAAAACATTGTTTGCCAATATATGGATTGAAAATACATTACTAGTTCTGAGCGCCTTATTAGTATCCTGGCTTATTATTGAAATAATGTCTGCCCCTACTGAATATTTGTTCGACATTCACTTTTCTTATACGGCTTTCGACGGATGGCTTTCGGCAAGTATTTTATTATTGTTACCAGTAATAACTTCTATTTATCCATACATTAAATACAATTACACCTCCCCCATTCTTTCCATTCGCTCTATCGGTGTCCAAAGTCATTCCAAACATTTTCGTATGTTCTTTCTAGGGGCACAGTATATTATAACTTTTTTGTTAGTGGTATTATCACTTTATTTTAATCGACAACTTGGAATGTTGTTAAATACCGAACCCGGCTTTCGTACTAAAAACATAATGAATGTAAATTTAGTATATGAATCGAAAGATTTTAGCAGTTATACTTATGAAAGTATGCAACAACGTCGCCAACGTGTCATGCAATTGGATAATGAACTTAATGCATGTCCTTTTATTGAATTGTACGAACCTAGCAATGAGAATATCCTTACTCCTACCTTTGGTACAAACTATCTGAACAATAAAGGAGAAAAGGTGTTTCTGAATATTCATTACGCCACTCCTGCATTTTTCAAATTATATGATATAAAAGTAATTGAAGGTGAGATACCCGATATAAATAAAGAAGACCGGCGCACTGTTTTTGTTGTAAACAAAGCCGCACTGAAAGCATTAGGCTATACTTCAATCAATGGCGCTGGAGTGATTGAAGAAAATCAAAAAAGGGCTAATGCTAACGCTTCTCTTCAACCTATCGTTGCAGTAGTAGAGGATTATTTTGAAGGACATTTGACATCTGGAATCAAGCCTACTATCTATCCTGTCGGAGCACGGTTCAGTGGTGATCTTTATCAGATAGCTTATACACCCGGCAAAAAGAAAGAAGTGATTGATTTCTTACGTAATTTGGAATATAAAGTCTATGGAAGTGAAGACTTTGAATATACTTTCCTGGAAGATGATATCAAAGCGATGTATACACAAGACCGCCAAACAGCCACTATTTATTCTATTTTTGCAAGTATAGCTATTATTATTTCCAGTCTTGGTCTGTTAGGGATTTCTCTTTTTGACATTCGCCAACGATATCGGGAAATAGCGATTCGTAAAGTGAACGGTGCAAGTGCCAAAGACCTTTACCGACTGTTATTCCGCAAATATATAACCGTTTTAATTATAGCATTTGTCATAGCTATTCCTTTGGCTTATTATCTGATAAATACCTATACTCAAGATTTTGCAGTAAGGGCACCTGTCAGTATAGACATTTTTATCATATCATTGTTGTTGGTAATAATCATATCACTGGGCACCTTAGCATACCAAATACAAAAGGCGGCATATATTAATCCGACACAAATCATGAAAACAGAATAATTTTATAAAACAACGGAAATATGTTAAGGCATTATATAAAAATGGCAATGCGCCACTTATTAAAAAATAAGATACAAAATCTGATATCTATCGTAGGGCTATCCGTCGGGATATTATGTTTTAGTATCTGTCTTTATTGTAGCCGGTTCATCAGCGAAGTAGATTCTTGCTTTTCCAATAAAGAACTCATAGCAGACATAAATTTATGTACAACACGGGGAGATTTGTATTCTGGTATTCCGGCAACAACGATTGAAGAATTGCGCAAACTTAGATTCGATGAGGTTCAAGATTTTACCTTTACCGTTTATCCCCGAGAGCGGAGTTACAACGTAGAGATAAAAGAAGGGAAAGAATTACCATACGATCATTTGATGACAATGGAAGTAGACTCTCTTTTTTAGGAAAGTATTCACTCCCCAAATACTACAGGGATCATGGGAAGTAGCCTCCAACACCCCCAATGCCATCATACTGACCCGCTCTTTAGCAAAAAAGGATTTTCGGTGAATCAGAAAATCCCATAGGCAAACGTATGATATTGACACAACGTCTTTTTACAGCACCGGATACCACTCCTCGTACTGGAGGCATAGCCTATACCATTCAAGCCGTGATAGAAGATATTCCCCTGAATACCAGCCTGAGTTTTCTTGAGAAACTGGATATGCTGACTTTGAATGACAGTGAAGGAACATTGCAATTCAACGGTCGTAATAATATGACCGGAGGTTTTGGTTTTGCCCTGCTACATCCGGGTAAAACAGCTCGAAAATTAGAAGCCCGTTTTCGCTCCATAAATATGAAACACCACATATATGACGAAGAAACAGCTATAACCGCCTCGCCCTTTGGAGAGGAATTTTGGGATAAGTCCATTGCTCCTTATTTTGCAGGAATAACCATGATAGTAGGCCTGTTGATTTTACTGACCGGACTTCTTAATTTCTTCCATTTTCTTATGGGAACTTTTTTGAATCGTAACCGTGAATACGGGATACGCAAAGTTATGGGCAGTGGAAACCAGCAACTTTTTTACCAACTCTTTGTCCAGTCTGTCATCATTGCATTCATCGCTTTCTTGTTTACGTTCTGCTTGATTGAAATAATCAGTCCCTATTTGAATTTCAATTTATTTAATTACGTTCTTATCATTGAAAAGAACCTCTTGTTTATACAGACCGCAGAGTATATGGTATTCATCTTATTTTTATGTATGATATTATGCTTTATAACTGTATTGCGCATACATTACACACCCATCCAGACAGAGATTCATGGCAGTGAGATAAAACGTCATAAACATGGAATGCGGAATATTCTGCTAGGCATCCAATTTTTTATATGCTGGGTTTTTGTCGCATTTACCGTAGCTCTTTATATGCAAGCGGAGAAAACGGAATCTACCCTATTCAACACATTGACTGAAAAAGAAAAAGCCAATATACTAAGTTTCTCCATAGATTATATGTTTATGAAGAATGAAGAGAAACTGGCTTTAATAGAACGTATATCCAAATTTTCCGGTGTACAAGACAAATTATTGGCAGACATCAGTTATCTGAAAGGTATATCAGGTACTGGGATGCAAATGGAAAAAGGTAACCCGGAAAGCAGTTTTGAAGTAAATGTCATGAATGTTTCCACTAACTTCTTCCAATTCATGAACATACCTTTACTATCGGGACACACATTAAAAGCCAAAGAGGATTTGGTAGTAGACAAAACATGGGCGGAACGCCAGAAAAAAGATCTGTTAGGAACTATTTTATACAATTACTCGGAAAGCTATACCATTTGCGGTGTATGTGACGATTTTATCGCCGATGTATATAATCAAAGTCCTGGATTTGTATTCTTACCCAGCGACTTCAATTATTATGTAGGTCATTGCTATCTGAAATGCGAGCCGGGGAAAACGGCTGATATAAAAAAAATGATAGAAAAGACATTGAAAGAAACACTCCCGGAAAGTATTCATCCTCATGTCACTACATTGCAGGAAGATATATATGAAGCACAAGCAATAGAAAATAAATTGAAAGGGATTATTCTGTTCTTTTCTATCGTCAGCTTGCTCATTACTTTGTTGGGAGTTTATTCGACCATCACATTGGATACGGAACGCAGACAAAAGGAAGTAGCTATCCGGAAGGTAAATGGAGCAGGATTGAAACAGATTATTTTATTGTTTGCCCGCCTTTATATAAAACTGCTGACTGTTTCCGCAATTATTGCATTTCCATTAATTTATATAGTCATACAAATATGGAAAAAAGCATATATTGTATTCTTTAATGACGGTATCATATATTGGGCAGGAATTTTCATCGGAATAACATTTATTACGGCCCTCACGGTATTATTCCGTATTCTGGGAATTGCACGAATTAACCCTGCAAAAGTAATCAAGAACGAATAACTTTATAAAATATAAGATTATGATCAAAACAGTAAACTTACAGAAAATCTTCAAAACAGAAGAAGTCGAAACATGGGCATTGAACAATGTCAATCTAGAAATCAAAGCAGGCGAATTTGTAGCCATCATGGGACCATCCGGTTGTGGAAAGTCCACCCTGCTGAATATCCTCGGCCTTTTGGACAATCCCACGGAAGGCACTTACGAACTGAACGGAACAGACGTTTCCAAATTTACCGAAGCACAACGCACCAATTTACGTAAAGGGGTCATCGGATTCGTGTTCCAGAGCTTTAACCTGATTGATGAATTGAATGTATTCGAAAATATCGAGTTACCCTTATTGTATATGGGGATTCCGGCGGCAGAACGCAAACGCCGGGTAGAAGATGCCATGAACCGTATGGCTATTGCCCATCGGGTAAAACATTTCCCACAACAACTATCCGGCGGACAGCAACAACGTGTTGCAATAGCCCGTGCTGTAGTAGCAAATCCGAAACTGATTCTAGCAGATGAGCCTACCGGCAATCTGGATTCCAAAAACGGCAAGGAAGTAATGGAACTTCTGACCGAACTGAATAAAGAAGGAACAACAATTGTTATGGTTACCCACTCCCAACACGATTCCGGCTATGCGGGGAGAACCATTAATTTGTTTGACGGGCAGGTGGTGAATGAAATAAAAATATAAGTCAATTTATTATAGAGGTGGTTTAACCACCTCTATAATAACAAAAGGATATTATAACAATGAACGTCTTCTTAAACATCAAACTTATTGCCCGCAACTGGTGGCGAAACAAACTTTTTTTTCTGATTTCGCTATTCAGTCTTACAGCTGGATTAGGATGCACCAATCTGCTTATGACTTTTTTTATCCATGAATATAATGTGGAAAAATATAATACCGACCGTAACCTCATTTATCTATTACGTCAAGACTCTCCAATGGAAGAAGGTATTAAAGTAGCCTACTCTACCTCAGACGCAGCCACACAGATAAAAGAAAAATATGCTGAAATTACAGATATTCTGCGTGTAAACGGAATGTCTGGTAATCTTTGCAAATATAATGGAACAGATATCAAACAGTTTCTTTTTATCAGTGCCGACTCTACTTTAAATCAATTTTTTCCTTATACAACTTCAGAAGGCAGCCTGGAAGAAGTCCTCACGACTCCGGACAAAGTTGCTGTAAACAAAAGATTTGCCCACCAACTTTTCGGAAATCATTCCGGTATTGGAGAAATCTTGGAAATAATCAATAAAGAAGGACAAAGTAAAAGTTATAAAGTAGCAGCTATATTAGAAGATCGTCCACAATCTTTTCTGCATTTTGATTTGCTGACAGGACTATCCGACAAATCATGGGGAGGTCCTGTATTATTGAAACTACAACCAGGTGCATCTCCCTTAGCTTTACAGGAAAAAATTAAAAAAGACAAGATTCCAGCATTAGTACCGGATTCACGATATTATATTGATCCGATAAAAGAACTATACTTTAATACAGGAAAAGACAGCAAGCAGCAACAGTTGGCTTTTTTCCAACATTGTGATGTATTATTACTATATATCAGTCTGATTTCGGCCCTGCTTGTGCTTATCATCGCTTGTTTCAACTATACAAATCTGACTCTCTCACGTACCCTGCAGCAACTTAAAATGATACATATAGAAAAGCTGATGGGAGCAAAATCAAAAGAAATCCGCAGTCAGTTATTTCTTGATGCAGCACTTACCGTTTTATTTGCATTCCTGTTATCATTATTGCTTATTAATGACATGCTGCCGTGGTTTAACAACCTGTTGTCTACCCGCCTTTCCTTCTCTTTCTTTTTCAGCCGGCAAGTTCTACCTTTACTTTTATCCTTCATTTTCCTCATGGCTGTCATTCCTGGTCTGTATATCAGCCATAAACTCTCTCAACAGACTTTGAGCAAGTATCGGCAAGCTTATACAGGAAAGAAAAAGCAACAATTTATATGGTTGCTTGTTACCATCCAGTTTATATTTTCAATCGGGTTAGTGTATGCAACCACTCTTGCACAAAAACAAATGGATTTAATCAAATCCCGTGCATACCATTACGAAAATACAATAGAAATAGGGAGTGGCACCCTTCCTCTGTTTCCGCTCTATCAGGAACTGAAACAAATGGATGGAATAGAGTCTATAAGTCTTTCCATGAGTTCTGTACTTTACTGTTGGCTTCGTGAACTTCCTATCCGACAAACAGACGGTAGTATCCAACATAATTCTATAGCACACATCCCTACCGACACAACTTTCTTCCAAACCATGCATATCCGGCAAATTGCCGGAGTATCTCCCTCCCAAGCCTGTCGGGAATATACTCATCCGGCTTTTATCAATGAAAAGCTTGCGCGTCTGCTGAACATAGATGTTTCCCACATAGGTCATAAACTAAATGAATTTGATGAATTCTCGGATTCATTAAGTACTATTGCAGGTATTTTCAAGAACTTCCCATTAAACTCCCTGGAAGAGGAAATCGGTGGTCAACAAATATCTATTGGAACAGAACAAGATTTAATTCAGAAAGGAACATTCATACAAATAAAACTCATTCCTGAATATTATAAAGAAACATTGGTATCTATTGAAAAATTATGGAAGGAAATGAATGGTGACAGAGGTTTCAAATATGTAGATATGCATAAAGAATTTATGTTGCGTAATAACAAAGTAATTATACTCTCCCGAATCCTTATCAGCTACTCATTTATTGCATTGGCCCTGACCTGTTTTGGCCTGTTCGGTATTTCATGGTACGCTGTACGTCATCGTACCCGTGAAATTGCAATCCGTAAAGTGCACGGTGCTTCCAATTGGGAAATAGTATGGTTACTAAACCGTTCGTTTCTATGGCAAATACTAGTAGCATACATCATCGCTATTCCGATAACGTGGTTATTAATGCAACATTGGCTGGAGCAATTTGCTTATCGAATTTCAGCCACACAATGGAATTTCCTGACCCCTGTTCTTATTGTATTGGTAATTACAACCATTACGATAACAATACATAGTTATCTCAGTGCACGCACTAATCCGGTAAACAGCCTGAAAGCTGAATAGCAAACGTCTATGTATATGTTCTCTTTTGCTGAAAAAGAACCAAGCTTACAGAAATCACAACAAGGATTATGCCCAAAGCACTGTATGTAGTAAAGAGTTCTTTGAATACAAATACCCCTACCAGGACTGCCGTAAGAGGTTCCAATGCACCCAATAAGGAAGTCAACGTCGGTCCTGCCAATTTTACAGCCTTCACCAACGTAATATTAGAGATCGCAGTTGCAGGAAGTGCCAGTCCTCCGATATAGAGCCAAGTGATTACATTGGTTTCCAAACGGACCCCCTCATCATAGAAAAGTCCTCCCAGCAAAAAGAACAAGGCTCCCAGTCCCATCACATAACAAGTTAATACCGTAGAATTAACTTCCACTGCTCTGGTTTTTCTTATACCTATTATATAACCGGCATAAGAGAAAACCGATATGCAGGCCGCTATCAATCCCACCATTCTATTTCCACCATTATATTCTATATTTCCGGAAGATAAGAAAGATGCTCCTACTAATGATAAAACGATAGCAGCGAAAGTCACAATAGACTTCTTTTCTCTAAAGAAAACGGCCATTGTTACTGCAACAGCCAGCGGATACATAAAATGGATAATAGAAGCAACACCACTTGCAATATTCTGATAAGCTATGACAAGACTGAACGAAGTAAGCGCACGCAGCAAGCTCAGTCCGAAAATTGTTTTAAAATCTTTATACCCTATGTGAAAATCACATTTGGTAAGAAAAGCAAAAACAAGCAAGACAACTGTAGCAACTCCCCAACGATAAGTCAGCACTTCGAAAGAAGAATATCCAATAGCCAACAAGCTTATGGAAAAAAACGGTGCCAATCCGAAAGTCGCAGAAGACACTGCTGCATATAAAATACCTTTTATCCGATTCATGTCCTTTTCAAGTAAAGCGGATACAAAGATAGACAATAATACATAATAAAAAAACAGGTTGCCTTTACAAAGGCAACCTGTGATATCTTACTTTATGATTTCCAACTTCTTAAAGCATTTGGTCAGTTTATCCACAGCATAGTCAACTTGTTCCTTTGTATGAGTAGCCATCAAAGCAACACGCACCAAAGTATCTTGTGGTGCACAAGCCGGTGGAATAACAGGATTAATAAATATACCCTCGTCAAATGCCAGTTTAGTCACTTCGAATGTCTTATCCGTATCACGAACATAAAGTGGAATAATCGGACTTTCAGTATCACCGATTTCAAAACCGGCCTGACGGAAACAATCCAAAGCATAATTTGTAATCTTCCACAAATTCTCACGACGTTCGGGCTCACTCTTGAGGATATGAAGTGCAGCACGTGCAGCAGCTGTTGCAGCAGGAGTATTACTTGCAGAGAATATATATGAACGTGAGTTGTGACGCAACCAGTTGATTGTGTCTTTATCCGCAGCAACAAAACCACCGATAGAAGCCAGTGACTTTGAGAATGTACCCATAATAACATCTACCTGATCTGTCAGTCCGAAGTGATCACAGACACCTCGCCCGTCACGACCGAACACACCCAAGCCGTGTGCTTCATCCACCATGATACTTGCATTGTATTTGTCTTTCAAACGAACAATCTCAGGCAAGTTAGCCAAATCACCTTCCATAGAGAAAACCCCGTCCACCACAATCAGTTTCACAGATTCCGGTTTACACTTCTGAAGTTCTTTCTCAAGGGCTTCCATATCATTGTGCTTGTATTTCAACTGGGTGGAGAAAGAAAGGCGACGTCCGTCTACGATGGAAGCATGGTCACGGTCATCACAGATAATGTAGTCATTGCGGTCTGTCAGGCAAGATACCACACCCTCATTTACAGTAAAACCGGTAGAATAAACCAATGCATCATCTTTCCCTACGAATTCCGCCAATTCCTTTTCTAACTGAACGTGCAGGTCAAGCGTACCATTCAAGAAGCGTGAACCTGCACAACCTGTACCATATTTACGGGTTGCAGCAACAGCTGCTTCAATAATCCGTTCATCGTAGGTTAACCCCATATATGAGTTGGAGCCAAACATCAGCACCTTTTTACCATCCATGATAACCTCTGTATCCTGATGGCTGTCTATCTCACGAAAATAAGGGTAAACGCCTCTTTCCATGTATAGTTGAGGCAATCTGAATTTACTTAACTTGTCTTGTAATAATCCCATATCCTATTGTATATGTAAGCCTCGTCGGCCTACTTTAAAATAATGTATATAAACTCACTAATACATTCTGTTTTCAAGGTGTTCCCGTCAAAACAGGCTGCAAAGATAGTAAATTCTACAACCGATTGTACTTTTTTTCAAAAAAAATATTTAGGGGCATCAAAACTTTTAGGATTTAGGGCAGTTATAAACAAAATGTATTACTTTTGCGTTTAATAAAGAGCTAAACTACCAAAGTAAAAGTATGACCACGAAAAAGAAAATTGTATTTGTCGTTAATCCTATCTCGGGGACACAGGGGAAAAGAGCCATATTAAAATGGATTGACGAACGTATAAACCGTACACTTTATGATTATACGATTGTCAAAACACAATATGCCGGCCATGCTGAAAAGATTGCGGCTACAGCTGCCAAAGAGAAAGTAGATATAGTAGTGGCTATTGGAGGAGATGGAACTATAAACGAAATAGGACGTGCGTTGATACATACGGATACGGCATTAGGCATTATACCTTGCGGATCGGGAAACGGACTGGCACGGCATTTACAAATTCCTTTGGAACCCAAGGCGGCTATTGACATTATAAACGAAAGTTCTGTTGCCTGTATTGATTACGGAAAAATAAACAATATACCCTTTTTCTGCACATGCGGAGTAGGTTTTGACGCGTTTGTCAGCTTAAAGTTTGCTGATTCAGGTAAACGCGGACTACTAACCTATCTGGAAAATACCTTGCATGAAAGTCTGAGTTACAAACCTGAAACTTATGAAATAGAAAATGAAGAAGGAACGGTAAAATACAAAGCTTTCCTGATAGCCTGCGGCAATGCCTCCCAATATGGGAACAACGCATATATTGCTCCACAGGCCTCGTTAACCGATGGGTTGATGGATGTCACAATATTAGAGCCGTTCACAGTGCTGGATGTTCCTTCTTTATCTTTTCAACTTTTCAACAAAACCATAGACCAAAACAGCCGGATCAAGACATTCCGTACTAAAAAGATTAAAATACATCGTTCAAAACCCGGAGTTATGCATTATGACGGAGATCCGATCATGGGAGGAAAAGATATTGAGGTAGAATTGATTCCACACGGACTCAACATCATTGTTTCTGATAAAAAAAAAGAGAACGAACCTTTTAGTCTCTTACAGCAAATATCCGAAATATTCAGTGGCATGAAACCTAAAGCTGAAACTTTTGCTTTCCGGCACAGCCATTTATTTGAACTTAACAAAAGTTTATTGCGTCGTCTATCCAAAAAACAATAAAAAATATCTTTTTTCTGAACATCAGTAAAGACTCTGCAAATAAAAACAGTTTCTTTATGATGTTCAGAATAATCCGCTCTCTACATGTTCAGATAGAATTCTTTAGTCAAGGCTATATATTCTTCACTATACACATGACGTGATAATTCGATGGTCAAATCGTCTATAACACACTTATCCACAGAGAATTTGAAAGCAAGCAGCACCCGTTTGGGCTCCGATCCAGGTTTTGTATGAATGAAAGTCTGATGTGAGAGATGTAATCCGTAACGAGTGGCAGCCATCAAAAAAGATTCTTTACCATCAGCAGGAATAATCACAGAAAAAACGCCTTCGGGATGAAGCAAACGGGCTACAGATCCTGCTAATTTGTCAAAATCAAGAAAATCTGTATGTCGGGCGATATTACGCTGTTTCCCAGGGCATTTCAATGAATCGGTAAAATAAGGAGGATTGGAAACAATGACATCAAAGAGTGTTTCCGATGTAAAATGACAAATATCCTGCAACTCCACTTCTATCCTATCCTGCCACGGAGATGCCGCCACATTTCCACGAGCCTGTTCCACAGCATCCGCATCTATATCAACCGCTCTTATCCGGGCATTGCACCGCTGTGCCATCATCAAAGAAATCAATCCGGTTCCAGTACCAATATCTAAAATATTACGGGCGGAAACCACATCGGCCCAAGCTCCCAATAAAACTCCGTCCGTACCAACCTTCATGGCACATCTATCATGATAAACAGTAAATTGCTTAAAAGAAAAATAAGGATTTGGCATACTATATTTATTAAATTAGCTGTCAAAAATAGGAAAATCCATTTAATTACTCCAATTATTAGGAAATATTTGATTTTTAAAACTCAATTAGTTCCCATGAATTTTCCTTATTCGACAAGGAATGATTAACTTTGTCCCCGTTTTGGGCATTGGGCTCAATTTAACACAAGAGGAATAAATTATGAAGAGGAATAAGAAAGAGGATATTTTGTTGAATACTGATAACGATGACATCTCTATGTTAGCTGAAATCCAAACGGATCCGGATGAAGTAACTGCTATGGAATTTAATAAAGAAATACCTGTTATGCCTTTACGCAACATGGTAATGTTTCCATCTGTAGTAATGCCTGTGACCATTGGACGCCCCAGCACATTGAAATTGATAAATGCTGCATACAAGAAAAAACTTCCCATAGCGGTAGTTTGTCAGATACAGGGAGATATGGATGATCCTGGTTTTAATGATGTGTACCATGTAGGAGTTATCGGGAAGATTCTCCGTGTATTCGAAATGCCAGGTGGAAATACCACAGTAATTATGCAGTCAAACGGGCCCAAAGTACATTTGGACAGTATCACCAAAACGTCTCCATATTTGAAAGGGATGGTGACTCCTATTCCGGAGGCAAATGACCAACTGGAAACGGACGAATTCAAAGCATTGATTGACACCTGCAAGGATTTGACGAGTAAGTTCATAGAGGCTTCCGAGAAGATGAGTCCGGATACGGTTTTTGCAATCAAGAACTTGGACAATCCGGAAATTTTGGTAAATTTCATTTGTGCAAACTTCCCTATTCCGGTAGAAGAAAAGATAAAATTGCTAAAAGCTGGCGATTTGCAAAGCCGCCTGTATATGCTGGTCAAGATCTTAAATCGTGAAGTACAATTGGCTGATATCAAACAAAGCATTCAAATGCGTACACGCGAAGATATTGACCGTCAGCAACGCGAATATTTCTTGCAGCAACAAATTAAAAACATACAGGATGAACTGGGTGCCGGACAGGAAGATGAGATAGATGAACTCCGCCAAAAAGGAAGAACCAAGAAATGGAGTCCGGAAATGGCAGAACTCTTTGAAAAAGAAGTTTCCAAATTGGAAAGGACAAATTCCCAATCACCGGATTTCAATGTGCAACTTACCTATTTGCAAACCCTGTTAGGATTACCTTGGAATGTCTTTACCACTGACAACCTGAATATAAGTAATGCCGAAAAGACATTGAACAAAGACCACTACGGACTAGAGAAAGTAAAGGAGCGTATCCTTGAACATTTAGCAGTGCTGAAACTAAAAGGTGATATGAAATCACCCATCATCTGCCTTTATGGTCCTCCGGGAGTCGGTAAAACTTCTTTAGGGCGTTCCATAGCGGCATCATTGAAACGTAAATATGTACGTATGTCATTGGGTGGTGTGCATGACGAAGCCGAGATCCGTGGCCATCGTAAAACTTATATCGGTGCCATGCCGGGCCGTATCATCAAAAGTTTGATAAAAGCCGAGTCCTCTAATCCGGTTATCATTTTGGACGAAATAGACAAACTGGGCAGTGACCACCGCGGAGATCCCAGTTCCGCTATGCTGGAAGTGCTTGACCCCGAACAGAACAACACTTTCCACGATAACTATTTGGATGTAGATTACGACTTGTCTAAAGTAATGTTCATCGCTACGGCAAACAATTTGAGCACCATCCCTCCTGCTCTGCTGGACCGTATGGAGTTGATAGAGGTCAGCGGATATATCACAGAAGAAAAAGTAGAAATAGCCCGCCGGCATCTTGTTCCCAAAGAACTGGAAGCCAACGGCATTAAAAAAGAATATGTGAAGTTCTCTAAAGCTGCCTTGGAATGTATTGTAGAAAATTATACTCGTGAAAGCGGGGTGCGCGAACTTGAGAAGAAGATAAACAAGGTAATGCGTAAAATAGCGTTGGAATTTGCACGTGACGGCTATGAAGTGATGCATGAAATAAAACCTGCCGATGTACGCAAATATCTGGGCACGCCAGAATATAGCCGCGACAAATACCAAGGAAATGAATACGCCGGTGTTGTCACAGGGCTGGCGTGGACAGCTGTCGGAGGTGAAATTTTGTTTGTAGAAACCAGTTTAAGCAAAGGAAAAGGCGGTAAACTGACATTGACCGGGAACTTGGGTGACGTAATGAAAGAGTCGGCCATGCTGGCTTTGGAATATCTCAAGGCACATACCAAACTGCTGAATTTACAGGAAGATATCTTTGACAATTGGAATATCCACATCCATGTACCTGAAGGAGCCATCCCTAAAGATGGTCCGTCAGCCGGTATCACCATGGTGACTTCATTGGCATCCGCCCTCACCCAGCGTAAAGTGAAAGCAAATCTGGCAATGACAGGCGAGATCACATTACGTGGAAAAGTCCTGCCCGTAGGCGGTATCAAAGAAAAGATCCTAGCCGCTAAACGCGCCGGAATCAAAGACATCATTTTATGTGAGGAAAACCGCAAGAACATTGAAGAAATTCAGCCGATGTATCTGGAAGGACTGACATTCCATTATGTCACGGATATTAAGGAAGTATTGGCTTTGGCTCTCACCAATGAAAAAGTAAACGGTGCCATTGATTTTAATATTACCAATCAAAAAACAGAAGAAAAGAAATAAATATGACTTTTGACTTACAATATACAGACCCCAAATCGAATGCCCGTGCCGGATTGATAACAACTGACCACGGGCAAATAGAAACCCCCATCTTTATGCCTGTAGGCACATTGGGAACGGTGAAGGGCGTGCATTTACATGAGTTGAAAGAGGACATTAAAGCGCAGATAATCCTGGGCAACACTTACCACCTGTATTTACGACCGGGACTGGATATAATAGAACGTGCCGGAGGTCTGCATAAATTCAACGGCTTTGACCGTCCTATGCTGACTGATAGTGGTGGTTTTCAGGTATTCTCTTTATCAGGTATCCGCAAAATGAGAGAAGAAGGTGTGGAATTTCGCTCACATATAGACGGTTCGAAGCACTTGTTCACTCCTGAACGGGTGATGGACATTGAACGGACTATCGGTGCAGATATCATGATGGCTTTTGACGAATGTACTCCGGGAACCGCAGATTATGAATACGCAAAAAAATCAATGCAGCTTACCCATCGTTGGCTGGACCGTTGCATAAAGCATTTCAACGAAACCGATCCCAAATATGGTTATCAACAGTCATTATTTCCCATAGTACAAGGCTGTGTCTATCCCGACTTACGCAAACAATCAGCGGAATATATTGCCTCCAAGGGAGCTGACGGAAATGCCATCGGTGGCCTGGCCGTAGGTGAGCCAACCGAGAAAATGTACGAAATGATAGAGGTTGTCAATGAAATCTTACCCAAAGACAAGCCCCGCTATCTGATGGGAGTCGGTACACCGGTAAATATACTGGAGGGTATAGAACGCGGTGTAGATATGTTTGATTGTGTAATGCCGACCCGGAACGGACGCAATGGAATGTTATTCACTAAAAACGGCATAATGAACATGCGCAACAAGAAATGGGAGGATGATTATTCTCCTATCGAGGCCGAAGGGGCATCGTATGTAGATACCATGTACAGCCGTGCTTACTTGCGCCATCTGTTCCACGCACAAGAACTGCTGGCCATGCAAATCGCTTCTATCCACAACCTGGCATTCTATCTGTGGCTAGCAGGCGAGGCCCGTAAACACATCATTGCAGGAGATTTCTCTACGTGGAAACCAATGATGGTAAAACGCTTATCTACAAGATTATAAATTACTAGAAATGAAGAATTGGTTCAAGACAAACACAGATTCATCCCCAAAGGATAAAAAATGGTGGAAGCCGAATATCAGTTGGCTGAAACTGGATAAATGGGTGAAAAGACTGGACATATATATCATTAAGAAGTTTCTGGGAACCTACTTTTTCGCTATTGCATTGATTATCTCCATTGCAGTAGTATTTGATGTGAACGAAAATATAGACAGGTTCATCAATAACAAAGCTCCGCTGAAAGCGATTGTATTTGATTATTACATGAACTTCATCCCCTACTTCTCCAATCTGTTCAGCCCCTTGTTTGTCTTTATCGCTGTTATCTTCTTTACTTCCAAGCTGGCAGAAAACTCGGAAATCATTGCCATGTTCTCCACCGGAATGAGTTTTAAACGAATGATGCGGCCCTATATGATTTCGGCCGCAATCATTTCCGTTGTTACTTTCGGACTGGGAGCATACGTCATACCTAAGGGAAATGTAACCCGTTTGGATTTTGAGGACCGTTATAAGAAAAAAAAGAAACAGGAATATGTGCGGAATGTGCAACTGGAAGTAGACAGCGGGGTCATTGCCTACATAGAACGTTATGAAAATTATAATAAAACGGGATACCGCTTCTCCTTAGACAAGTTTGATGACAAGAAACTAGTTGCCCACCTTACTGCCCGAAGTGTCACTTATGATACAGCATCTGTACACAAATGGACAATCAAGAACTATATGATACGTGAGATGGAAGGTATGCGTGAGAAAATCACTCGGGGTGACCGTTTGGATACGATCATTAAAATGGAGCCTCAAGATTTTCTGATTATGAAAGGGCAGCAACAAACCATGACAAGCCCTGAACTGAAAGAATATATAGACAAGCAGAAAAGACGTGGGTTCGCCAACATAAAGGAATTTGAAATTGAATATTACCAACGTATAGCCATGTCTTTTGCCGCTTTTATCTTGACAACCATTGGTGTTTCCTTATCATCCAGAAAAATGAAAGGAGGAATGGGACTGCATTTAGGAGTAGGGTTAGCACTTAGTTTTTCATACATTTTGTTCCAAACAGTGTCAGCAACCTTTGCTGTCAACGGAAACACCCCTCCTATTATAGCGGTATGGATTCCTAATATACTTTACACATTTATTGCTATCTATTTATACAGAAAAGCTCCTAAATAATTATAGGAGCTTTTCTAGTTTTTGACGCCAATCCTCGCCGTTCTCCGGTTGCATCGTAATAAAGCCCAGTTCTTTACCAATAACAATATTGGCCGCACCGTCATCTACAAATATTGTTTCAGCCGGATTCAGTTTACTATCTTTTATCATATAGTTAAAGATGCCAGGATCCGGCTTGGTGGAACCGGCTTCGTAGGAAGTGTAAATCTTATCAACATAAGCGTCCAATGGCTTTCCCGCAGAAGTAAATGCATTGCTCCTCGCCCATCCCATCACATAAGGATTGGTGTTGCTCAATATATATACCTTGTACTTCTTACGAAGCTCATTCAGGTAATCCAATTTATATTGCGGCACGTCCGTAACAAATCCTTTCCACCCATTTTCCACATCTTGATAAGTCAATTCTTTCCCACAAATTTTACTCAATTCACAGCGGAAAGTTTCAGCGTCCATGTTCCCATTTTCTACTTCCTGAAAAATCCCCTGCTGATGGTATTTCCCTAATAAACTGTCCGCTTCCCTCACTCCTATCCGCTCAAATGCCTTTACAGCCTGTTCACGATCAAGGCTAATGACAACCCCGCCGAAATCAAACACAATATTCTTAATCTGTTTCATAATCTTTTTATTTATCCGCTGTAAAGGTAGGCATTTGATTGTGAATGGTAAATGATGTAAGTCAATAAAATACCATATAGCAAAAAAAACCGCAGATTCCATTGAGAATCCACGGTAATTATTTTTGTTGTATTTTTCTTCCTTTCGGAAATGTTCTCTCAATTCAAATAAGAAGAGAGTTCGGATACGGTGACATCCTTGGCAACGATAACACCATTTTCATCTAACAAAAAGTTCTTAAAGCCTCTTTTCAAGCGATAAGTCTGATATAGATCCGATGAAACACCAGCCAATTCCACAAAACAATTAGAAGTTGAAATCTGGTCTTTTTTAATGGTCTCGTTAAATATCGACTTGTATTCATCAAATGAAACGGAAACCATTTCTACATTGTCGGCCTGCGCGACGGCATGATTCAAAGTAGCATTCTGCATCCTTGACAAAGCATCATAGCTGGCCCAAAAACTTAGCAGTACATATTTACCTCTTAAATCCTTCAAGTCAATCAACTGCTTTTCGCCACAGATAGTAAATGTAGGAGCCTTGTCTCCTATGGTCAAGCCTTCTGTCGGCGTGTTTTTCCCTACAAAAGAGAATGAAATCAAGGAACTAATAATTAATACAACAAAAATCCACTTTACATTTTTAATCATGTAATTCGATCTTAGTTAATACTATCCGAGACTGCCCTTAAACAGTGATTTCCACCCGGAACATTATCTTTAGTACTGATAATCAATACCATTTAAATTGGAAATCTGCGGCAAAGGTAAGGAGTTTTGAAATTAACTCCAAGATTTTTTCTCAAAAAATATGTTATATAGCATAAAATCGTCCTTTTCATCGAGAAAAAAGAATGCAGAAAATATAGCTGATAAGGATTTATTTACGTACTTTTGCAATCTGTAAATAGCAACCACAAAGTATGAATAATAATACTGAACTTATTTTAATCAGAATTACCGGTCTTGACCGGCCGGGATTAACCGCTTCCATTACGGAAATTTTGTCAAAATATGATGTTACCATTTTGGATATTGGCCAGGCCGATATTCATAGCACCCTGTCATTAGGCATTTTATTCAAAAGCCAGGAAAAAGATTCAGGGAATATCATGAAAGAGTTGCTATTTAAAGCTTCCGCATTAGGCATCAATATCCGTTTCTATCCCGTTACTGTGGAAGAATATGAGGAATGGGTAAACATGCAAGGCAAGAACCGGTACATCCTGACTTTACTGGGACGCAAGCTGACAGCCAAACAAATCGCGGCAGTCACAGGAATATTAGCGGAACAAGGTTTGAATATTGATGCTATCAAACGTCTTACAGGGCGTATTCCATTGGATGAACGGAAAGCGAATGTACGGGCTTGTATCGAATTCTCCGTCCGTGGCACCCCCCGCCAAAGGGAAGAGATGCAACAGGCGTTAATGAAACTGAGCAGTGACCTGGAAATGGACTTTTCTTTCCAGCTGGACAATATGTACCGGCGTATGCGACGCTTGATTTGTTTCGATATGGATTCCACATTGATACAGACAGAGTGTATAGATGAATTAGCCGAACGCGCCGGTGTGGGTGACCAAGTACGAGAAATCACAGAACGCGCCATGCGTGGAGAAATTGATTTCATAGAAAGCTTCACAGAACGGGTGGCTTTGCTGAAAGGACTGGATGAAAGCGTAATGAAAGAAATCGCAGAAAACCTTCCCATCACCGAAGGTGTGGAACGTCTGATGTTCGTGTTGAAAAGATATGGTTACAAAATAGCCATCCTATCCGGTGGATTCACCTATTTCGGTAATTATCTGAAAGATAAATTCGGCATAGATTACGTATATGCCAATGAACTGGAAATAGTAAATGGCAAATTAACCGGAAGATATCTGGGAGATGTAGTTGACGGAAAACGTAAAGCCGAACTGCTGAAACTGATCGCTCAAGTAGAACGTGTGGACATAGCACAAACTATTGCTGTAGGAGACGGAGCGAATGACTTGCCCATGTTGTCCGAAGCCGGTTTGGGTATAGCATTCCATGCAAAACCCAAAGTAGTGGCTAACGCACAACAGTCCATTAATACGATCGGATTGGACGGCGTCCTCTATTTCCTAGGTTTCAAGGACTCTTACCTGGAAGAACGCGGCAAACTCTAAAGAAAGAAGTAACTATATATATGAAATTTTCAGAACTAAATTTAGAAGAAGGGGTGCTTCAGGCATTAGATGCCATGAGATTTGAAGAATGCACTCCTGTACAAGAACATACCATACCGGTCATTCTTGAAGGAAAAGATTTGATCGGAGTGGCACAGACCGGAACCGGCAAGACTGCCGCATACCTTTTGCCCGTTCTTAATCAATTAAGCAAAGGCGGATATCCGGAAGATGCCATCAATTGTGTGATCATGTCACCCACACGCGAATTAGCGCAACAGATAGACCAGCAAATGGAAGGTTTCTCTTATTTTCTACCGGCATCCAGCGTGGCTGTTTACGGAGGAAACGATGGTGTGCGCTTCGAGCAAGAAAAGAAAGGTTTAACTTTGGGGGCCGATGTAGTCATTGCTACTCCGGGACGTCTGATAAGTCATCTCAGCCTAGGTTACGTAGACTTGTCTAAAGTTTCTTTCTTTATTCTTGATGAAGCGGACCGTATGCTGGATATGGGATTCTCGGATGACATTATGCAAATAGTGAAATATCTGCCGAAAGAACGTCAGACCATCATGTTCTCGGCCACTATGCCGGCTAAAATACAACAATTGGCAAAAACGATCTTAAACAATCCGGTAGAAATAAAATTAGCGGTTTCAAAACCTGCGGAAAAGATTATCCAAACGGCTTATATCTGTTATGAACGCCAGAAATTGGGAATTATTCAATCCCTTTTCCAGGATCAAACACCCGAACGTGTCATTATCTTTGCCTCTTCCAAATTGAAAGTAAAGGAGGTGACACAAGCATTCAAGCGGATGAAACTAAACGTAGGTGAAATGCACTCAGACTTGGAGCAGTCCCAACGGGAACAGATTATGCGTGAATTTAAAAGTGGCAGAATCAATATTCTGATTGCTACCGATATTGTTTCGCGAGGAATAGACATTGACGATATTCGTTTGGTAATCAACTACGATGTTCCACATGACAGCGAGGATTATGTACACCGCATCGGCCGTACAGCTCGTGCCAACCATGATGGTTGCGCCATTACTTTTGTCAGTGAGAAAGAGCAGACCCAATTCAAAGCTATTGAAAATTTCTTGGGTAGGAACATCTATAAAATCCCGGTTCCCGAGGAATTGGGAGAAGCGCCCGAATACAACCCGCGAAGTGGCGCCGGTCGTAGCAATCACAAAGGTGGCAGTTCCAGAAAACAAGGCAATTATAAGGGGAAAAAGAACGGTACGGGCAAGCCCAATGCCAATAATAGAAGAAACACCCCAAAAGAATAGACGGAAGAGATGATATCTAAAAACCATTGGAGGAAGACGGACTTGTTTTCCTCCAATTTTATTTTATGGAGAGGGTCACTTCATGGCTCATCTGCAAAATAGATGCGAGGCAATCACAAACATCCATTATATGTATTGCTTGTAGGATATATAATCTTTCACCTGTAACATTACTAACCTTACACCCCACACATTAGTAACGTATGGGGTGACACGTTACTAACCTTCCGGCATGCACGTTACTAACCTCTCAAACGTCCTGTTCTTTTCTGAAAGAACAAGGTCTTTAAGAACAAGAGCTTTTTAAAATTTGACCTGTTGTTTTTTCCATAACGGCATCTACATGCCGAAACGCCTTATTTTTCCTTCAGATCTTTCAGCCATTCCGCAAACGCCCTGCCCATCGGCATTCCGGCTGAAGGATATGCATTGTGAAATGTTTCAGCCGAAAATATCCTTCAGGAAAACCAATTCCCCAAGAATCGGAAGAATACCAATCCGGCTGAAGGATTCCAATCTCCGGCTGAAGAATTCCCAAGCCCAATCCTTCAGCCGGAATACCGATGGGCAGGGCATTTGCGAGCAGGCTGAAGCTTTTGAAGGATTTTTCAGGGTATTCTCTATAGAGCATGATAGTGACCAAATAGTAATCGCGAAATAAAAAAAATGACATAGCCACGACTACCTTACCAACTCGAATGCAAGTCCTCCATCCTTGCCGGCAGTGATATTGACCATATAACAAGACGCGCCGTCAGGTATGCACACCGTGGCCTGATAATGATACCCTTTCGAATCGACCCCCATAAAATCCATATCCGACAATATAGCCCATTGCAAGAAATCATCCGGAACCACCCCCTTGAACATCTGCTTGGTGATATCTTTGGCATAAAGACTCTTCCTGCCTTCATACACGCAAATGTGTATGATATTGTCATAATATACATTATCCACCCCAAGTCCTTCCTCCGAAACTCCCGGACGCATTACTTTAATCTTTGACGGGTTAATGTACACATATCCGCGATAACGGACATTATCGTATGTCACCACCGAATCTTTCTTAATAACTTCGTTATAAACAGGGATTTCCCGAGTATGGATAAATGCCAGAGAATCATTCTCCGTATCAGACTTATGCAGGCGTATCACATCTCCCACAGCCGAATGAAACCAAAAAATATGCTCCCCCTGCTTCTCAATCTTATAACCATTAGTCCGTGCACCATACGTAATCAACGAATCGCCTATAATTTTAAAAGCAACGGGAGCCGTAGCGGCATCTGCATAAAACAGGGTATCGCCTTTCACCCTCAGTAATGCCGTTTCCGTATTATCGTCCAACCATATACCTTCCAACAAAGATTTTGCCTCCTTGTTTTCTTCCAGAGCGGATGCTTTTTGTTGCGGAGTTCCACAAGAAGACAGCGCAACAGCCAACATTATTATCGAAAAACGTTTGTACATGGTTATTCTCTCTATTTTTTTATTTATCGACCGATGCAATGATAAACAAACCCCATTTCCTGTAGTTCGTCACCATCATAAATATTTCGTC
>VOFC01000242.1_pt1 | contig 37204 bp, 29 predicted proteins | sample 5384161 | NCBI WGS metagenome assembly VOFC01 (sample SAMN12384722, study PRJNA508395) | human gut metagenome | isolation source: healthy gut B | host: Homo sapiens | reverse complement strand
CGAAGAAGGTATCCGCAAGGGGTGAAATCACTGAAGAACAGGCTGCTGAAATCCGTCAGCTCAAGGCTACTACTGCTGAGCAGAAGGCTGCCAACCTCCCCGAGCAGATGATTCAGAACATCGCTGCCGGCCGTATGAAGAAGTTCTTCAAAGAATCTTGCCTCCTCAATAAAGGATACATCCAGGATAGCAAGGTTACGGTTGCTGAGTACCTCAAGGCTGCCGATGCTGAACTTACTGTTGTAGACTTCAAGCGTTTTACGCTCCGCGCTGAGTAATCGCTCACTACATATAAAAATTATGCCTCTTTGAACGGGTTCGTACTGTTCAAAAGAGGCTTTTTAGCTGCACAAAGGAGTTGCAGCATTGAAATATGTTGGGATTTTTTCGGCGCAGTAGCAAAGAGGAGTGGGGTAGCAGCATTTCTTTCATCCTCTTATTGTTATTGCTTTTCAAACGAAACTACTTTGCAGGTGCAGACCGTTTGTTCAAAATGATGGAATGACAATTTTAGTTCGTTATATTCCTATTTTTTAAGTAAGTATTTGCTTACGTAGTTTTTGAGGATATGCATGCTCTTTGTACGGAGCAATAGGGCTATAGTGTGGCGGAATACAATATATTCGTGTTTCAGTTTGTTTGTTGCACTGTCTGCTTTGAAATGATGTGCGCATTGCAGATACAGGTCGTATCGGGGCAGTATCTTGCCAATTTCTCGGCAGTCGTTTGAAAAAAAATCCTGTACAGCAGGTTCACCTGACATAACAAGTGCTTGTGCTTGCTGTTTGCGTATGTTTATCTGAAATTGGAAGTCTGAGAAGTCGAGGTTTACGGCAGGGTCGTATCCACCGCTTTGCGTAAACAGTGAAACGGGTATGCAGCAGCCCGAATTGACTAATGCATATTCAAAGAGAGATATTTCTCCGGCTTTTATGTCTGTGGCACCTTTGGGTGTCCATCCGCTGATATCGACGGGCGAAAAGTTTGCGCCCTGTTTCGTGATGATGGCTGGTGCTACGATGCCGGGATAATCAATATATTCAAGGTAATGTGCCAGAGTCCCTTCTGCAAAGAAGGTATCTTGGTCAAGTAACAGAACGCGTTTATATCCCTTTTCGCGGGCAATCTCAGCTCCTTGGTTGTATGCTTCGGATAAACCTCCATTGTTCGTGTTTCGCACATAAATGGCTCCTGCAGGCAATGCGGCTTCGTTTTGCTGGTAGGATGCCGGCGAATTGTCGTAGACAAGGAATTCAGCAAACTGATTAGGGCGAACAAGGCTCTGATACGAGATGGATTCGTCCAACTGCACTTTGTAGATGACGATGATGGGGAATATGGACTTCATGACTGCTTGATGAGAAACTTTTGGTCGGGCTTCCAAACAGGTTTGATGTGGAAGATGAAAATGAGAACAGCCATTTGCAGTATGTTTGATATGGCCAGGTAAGAACTGGTCGTCGAAATATTGCAGGGCAATTCCGGCTGTCAGAAAGGCGTAGAGGTTGCGGGCGAGTGTGTGACCTGTGCTTCCTTTTTTGTAGATAAAGGAGATGATACCCCCTTCAATGGCTCCTAATACGGCAATTCCTTGCAGACCGAAGTCGTTGTAGTAGGGCGACATGGTGGTGAACACGTTGGTCGGAATAGGTACGGCTACGAATACGCGGCCGAGGTCGAAAAGTTGGCCGTGATATAAACCGAGTCCGCTCAAAATATTGTATACGGGGCGGAATGTTTCGTAACCCCAGATTGGCGATGAACAGGGATTCTCTAAGCCGAATGCCGGTATGGGTGAAAGCAGATACATGGCAAGAAGTTCGGCAAACGTAAAGGTGTCGTCGGTATCGCCACTGCTTGTTGCGCGCGTTTGGGTAAACAGCAGGGCTATAATGACAAAGGCAATCATTGTAATGCCAATGGTACGGAGCTTGATACGCTTATGTACGTAGCACAGATAAAGTGTGGAGAGGATACCGATGAACAGTACCAACTTACTCATGATGATGAAGAAGAATAGCAGGTTGATTCCCAAACAGAGAAGGAAAAACCATTTGTTCCAGTGTTTTTCGGCATCGGCCGACACAATCAACAGCGTGTACACCACGTGAACAAAGTACATGATGGGGCCTAACGAGAAACCGCTGTCTTTGTCAATCACCTGATCGCGCATGGTGTACATTAGGTTGTCTGTGCCGGAACTTAGTGCGAAAGAGGCTGCTTTGTACAGGGCAACTGGGGTGATGATGAGAGCCAAAATGGTGAAAAACTTCACTATCGTTTGGTTCGTTTCCCATTCGGGCGATGTGTTGGCAGGGGTCAGTCTGTATACGATATAGCCGACGATGCTGAACGATGAGCACCAAAGCAATATAGCTGGGGAAAAGTCATCACTCGTTTTGTACAGACCATGATCTAAATAGGCATAGGCCGAAACGACTGCTATCCATACCAGCAACATGATACCAGGGGGCGAAAAAACTTCGCGCACCTTGTAGTACAATACTGTCCAGCCAAGTATAAGGATGATTGGAATATAATCGAGCATAGCTATAACAATATATGCAGTGTGAAATGGCTGAATGTAATGCTTGGCAGACTGGAATTGCGTACTTCTTTGGGGAGTGAATGCAGTTCAATCATCTGACGCAAAGCATTGGGTATTCAGTTTGCAAAGCCCGACTTTGATTATTCGGTAAGGGGGCTATGCTGCTTTTCTTCTTTTTTACGGTCTTTATAGTACACCCAAACAAAGCAACCAAAGGTGCTGAGGATTAAATACAGCAGCAGAATGGTGAGCTTCTTGGGGGCAATGTGTTTGTAGGGTACCATGGCAGCCTGAATGGTGGTGTAAACCGGTGTGCGTTGCATCACCTTGGCTTCAGTGGCATGGAGTTGTGCCGAAAGCTGCGAGTAGACGTTGAACTTCAGCTGCATATCATTTTCCAGATATTCTTCCTTGACCTTGTATTCGTTGAGCACGAGGTCGGTATGGGTGTCAGCAAACTGTGCATATTCCTTTTGAGCCTTCTGGTATTCTGCGTAGGCTTTGTTGTGAAGATTTTGAATATTCTTCAGTTCAACGCGCGCTTTCTTTGTACGATAGTTCGTAATGAAGGTTTGCAGACGTTCGCTGATGGAGTCAACAAGGATGGTTGCTACGAGCGGGTCCTGATCGACAACCTGAATAGAGATGACGTCTGTTTTTTTGTCTGTGCTGCAGTCTATGCAACTTTTCAAGAGTTTAAGCAGTTCGCCGTCTTCTTTTGAAAGCATGATGAGCTGCGAGCCTTGTCCGTCTTTTGAGGGATAGATGCTCTTTTCCTTTTTGGGAGGAAGGATTTTGCGCACAATCCATGCCATACCTGCATTCCACCATTCTGCTTTGCAGTGTTTGGTCAGATAGGTTTTGTAGGGCATGTCTTTGATTTTACCGTCTTTTGTGCTTACTTTGATATTCAGCACGTCGAGCATAAAGTCTGGCGATTGAAGTACGTCGGGGTAGAGTGTAGGTACGATGGCATCATCGCCGGTAAGTCCACCCATCTTAAGTCCCATCATCGAACCGATAGATCCGAGGGCGCCGATGTCGGGGGTATTGCTTGCTTCGGGGGCAAGTTTTACTTCAGACATATAGGTTCGGGGTATGCTGAAGCCAATCATTAAGGCCCAGGCTGCAGTTGCAATCCATACAATGATGAATGTTTTTTTATACGACAAAAACAGTTTCCAAAAGCGGGCCAGATTTATTTCGTGTAATATTTCCATGATGTATTTTTCAGATATAGAATTTTACTGATGGGTATGTAGTGATTAGATGTCAGACTTTTTCAGCCTTTTTACGCGCTTTTTGATTTGCAGCAGTTGTCGCGTGCCTTTAAGGCGTATGGCAATCTTGGTTGACAGACTGTTTTTACTTTTTCCAGCTGAAGTTGAAACATTATTGCCTGTTCTCCTGAAGTAGCTGCAAGTTTGGTTAATGAATAGCACATTGAAATAAAATGCAGCTACATTGCCAATCCAGATGTCGTGCATCGGAATGTCGGTGGGAAAAGGTAAGGCGGCATCGCGCAAACGCTTGGTAAATGCCATACATCCTCCTAAATAACCATTTTTGATATATAAGTTGTAGTACTTGCCTTGGCGTGTTTTGTTAAGGGTAAAGAAGGAGGGGGCGTAGACGTTGAGATTCTTGTCTGTTACCTGACAGTCTGTAATGACCAGATCGTAACCTTTTTTGAGGGCTTCGATTGAGGTGGCTACTTTGTTGGGCATCCAACAATCGTCCTGATCGGACAGAAAGATGTAGTCGCCTTGGGCCAAACTCAGCGCATATTCAAAATTGGGTATGGGTGATCCCTTGCATGGGCCTTCAACCAAACGGATGCGCGAATCGTTCAGACTTCTGACTAAATCGGGCGTTCCGTCGGTAGAATGATCATCTGAAACGATGATTTCGTCATTCGCTCTGAGTTGAGGCAAAATGCTTTTTAACTGATCAAGAATATAGTCAGCGCCATTGTAACTGGCAATACAAACAGATATCATTGTGTATGAATTTTACGTTGTAAGGTCCAAGCATAACCTGTTGTCAAAGATAGGATACTGCTTAGGTGGTGGCTGTGGACACGGGTCTGCATCCTCAGACGGTGCAGGCTTCGTGATACAATCAAGTGTTGTGCGGTGTGCCTTATTATTTACCGTTTTTATGAGGAATGAGTTTTGCGGCATATCGCACAATGTCTGACATGATGGCATCTTTCAAACAGAGCAGTGTGGCTGCATAGATAAATGTGCCGATGGCTGCGCAGGTAAAGAAAGAGATGGTCATAGAGTCAATACAGGCGTTGGTGAGGATGATGCCTCCGCCCATAAGTACTGAGGCTATGATGTAATTCAGTATCTTCAGGTCCTTGAAGCTAAATGGAACATATTTACGTCCCAATACATATTGTATGATTAAGACGCATAGTTCAGCGATGATTGTGGAATATGCTGCACCCATATACGACAGGTGCGGAATGAGTGCAAAGTTAAGCAGCATATTGATAATTGCACCCCCTAAGGTGCTGAAAATAACGAATTTGGCTTTGTTTTCGGGGTAAAATATTTGAATGCCGATTACATTTGAAAGTCCGATTAACAAAATAACCGGTGCGGTTGTGTAAACCACTTCGGCTGATGCTCCGAATGCGGAGCCACAAAACAAACGGACCAATGGGTCGGCCAATAACATCATTCCCGTAGCTGCCGGTAGGGCTGTAGCTATGACCAAGTGGATGGATTTAAGGGAAATCTGCTTGAATTCTGTCAGATTGCCTTTCTCTATTAGGTTTGAACAGCGAGGAAGGAGAACAACGCTTAACGAAGTGACAACAGTCAGTACGACGAATGTCAGTTTGTTAGCAGCCGTGTAGATACCTACTGCAGCATCGCTTTGCATGAATCCGATCATCACGATGTTCAAAGGTGCCATAGATATTGGTGATGATGTATGGCAGATAAATTTGAAGAGTTGGCTTTATGTGACGGACGATGTTCATCTTTTTCCATTCCAAATCTTTCCATTTAAAGTATTTGCGAAGATGGATGAAATTGATGAAGTTGTTGCCTACAGCCAATGAAAACCCATGATGAGGGCATAGCTGATTAAGTCGTCGGCAGAATGGACGAATATAAACAAACTGGCGGCTACCAATACTTTAAAAACAATGGCTCGGATGGTGATGAATACAAAATCCTCGATGGCTTGGTAAAACCAGTTTACGCCAATAGCAGTGAAGAAAATAGTCAGACTGAAAATGGCGAATATGGGTAGGTTTTCCTGTATTCTGGGAACGAAACAGCCCAGCAATATAGCTGCTACATAGCCGACCAGACAGAGTAACAAACTTAAAGTGGTAATTTCAAGTACGCATAAATTTCGCTTTCGAATGTCATCGCGGTAACGTGCCACTTCCTTCACTGCGTACATAGGTATGCCGAGCCCGGTAATCAATACGATGTAGTTGGATACGGAAGCCTGAAAGTTGATAATGCCTATACCTTCCAATCCCAAGACGCGAGTGGCATAAGGAAATGTCACAACCGGCATGAGAATACTTGTGAAAGTGTTGATGAGGTTGAGCAGCACATTGGTCTTTAACGATGGCATAGGCTGAGTATTTGTTAAGATGGTGTTTGAAAAATTGGAATGAGACATGTAAGGGTTCAGTCATGACCTACTTACAAGTCAATCGCTAATCAGTCTGCTCTGAATATATGCAGACCGATTAGCGATTAAAAGAGTAAGAACTTAATAGACAGCATTTATTGCCATATCATGTTCATTAAGTTGGTGAAGAAGGAGGTTATTACCTGCCTGTTCAAATTACGTGGCTGTTTTAAATTATTTCACCAGCGTTGCGATAACTGTACCCAATGTGGCAGTCATTGTACCTAATGAGAGGATTTCGCCAAATGACATGCCCTTTCGTCGTTGTTTAGACGGAACCAGAATGGTGCATCCGGGTGTAATGTCTTTGGCAGAACGAATACGAGTTACCGTTCCGTTCATATTCACTGCAAACACACGTTTAGATTTTGCGCGCTGACCATAACCACCCGCTTGCTCAATGTAATAGGAGAGCTTAGCTTTATCGCGGTAAGCTACAGTGTTAGGATACATTACCTGTCCGTTGATAGATACCGTATTGTTATATTGTGGAATAACCAGTCGGTCACCATCGCGCAACACAATGTCCCATTGGTTTGAACCCGGATTTTTGAGGGCTTCTCCAAGGTTAATACCCACACGCTGAGTGTCGCCAAGATCCAGTTTGCGCATATCCACAGAGTCACCGCTGACAGCAAACTTCAGCAGCGTTTGTTGCTTCACCTTTTCAGCAGGCGTGAGGGTTCGTTCGAGGTGGGCACCTAAGGCATATGCTTCTTTAGTAATACCACCAGCTGCTTTAACCAAATCGCTCAAACGCATACCTTTATTGGTTAATACATAGCTTCCGGCAAATGCAATTTCGCCTTCGACTTTTACATGCTGCTGCTCGATATAGCCCGGTGAACGACGAACGAAAACTTCGTCGAAAGGCTGAAGAATGAAGCCTGGAGTGCCATCAATAACAAAGCCATCCTTGAGTGAAAGGCTGAATGATTCAGCTACTTGTGAAGATGAGCGGGTGGCATCCTGGTTACGCATACGACGCGAGATGTCGACCTTTACCATAGAAGCAGCATCCTTGAGGCCACCGGCTTGCAGAATGAAGTCCTCGATAGTAGTGTTTTCGGCAAATTCGTATTCGCCGGGGTAGTTAACTTCGCCATTGATAGTCAGGATACGTTCTTCCTGCATCAATTTTTGCGAGGGAACAAAGAATACGTCTTCGTTTTTCAGCGCAATGTCTGCTACACTGTGGTTCATAATACCCGCAATGTCAACAGCAATGACTTCGAGTGTTCGGTCAGCCTTGCGTCGGTGAATGGTTCCGCGTGCAGTGAAAGCATCCTCAGTAAGTCCGCCCGCTGCCTCAATGAGTTGGCGTATGGTGGTGATATTGCCATCAACCTGGAACATTCCCGGGCGGTTTACAGCACCTTTTATTTCAACCATGTTGCGGTAGCGTTGCAGTGTACTGTCAACAGATACAGAGTCGCCATCTGCTACTTGGAAAGAATTGCGTTCAAAGTCGTCGATAGAGTAAACGGAAAGCATACCACCGGATTTTCTTATCAGGTTGATGCTACCCTGATAAGCATCGCCCGTAAAGCCACGGGCATATTTAATGAGTGTACCGATGCTCTCCTTACTTTTCATTTCGTAATACATCGGGCGTTTAACTTTACCCGTAATGTTTACCAAACAATCGTACGGACCTACTACAATGACATCGCCGGCACTGAGTCTGACGTTACCTTTCATATTGCCGTTCAGAATGTAGTCGTAGACGTCGCAGGTAGAAATCTGACGACCCTTTCTGAAGATTTTAATGTTACGCAACGTACCGATTTCATTGATACCGCCAGCCATGTACAAGGCATTGAACACTGTAGAGAAAGCTGAGAGGGTGTACGTACCCGGCACTTTAACCTCACCCATCACATCAACCGTGATAGTTTTGGTTTGTCCGACTGTCAGTTTGATTCTTGAACCGGCATAGCGGGCGCCTAATGAATTGCGTAAACGCTGATTGGCCTGCGCAACGGTTAAACCATCAACCTGTACAGGACCATAGGATTCAATATTGATGGTACCTTCAGGGCTAACCGTACTTTCAAAACGTTCTTGCGAGGCTCCCCAAATGTCAATATATACCTCATCGCCAGGGCCTAAACGATAGTCCTGCGGTGTAGCAATATTCATGTTGGGTTCGAACGAAAGTTTGCGGTTGTTGAAGATATTATGACCGAAAATTTTTATTTTCTTTTCTTTGTCTTTTTCTTTATAGAAATCATCTTCAGGAAAATCCCATTGGTCGAGCGAGTCAGGCAAAAGCTCGTCCATTTCGTCCATGTATTCGCTCTTTTCCTCGCGTTCTAATTTTTTTCTTTGTTTTTCCGACAAACTGCTTTTGTCAATTTCTTTGCGTTCTTGCTTGCGTTGGTAGCTACCTTTAAGTTCTTCTTTTTTGTCACCATTGTTTGAACGCAGGCGGTTTTTACCTTTTGAACCGCTGATGTCGCGGGCACCAATAACACTTCCGTCGTTTTGTTTTTCGTATTTCTTTTTGATGCGTCTGATTTGTTCAATCGAAACACCGCGTTCAATGAGGCTTGTCACAATTTCCTGTCGTGGCGTGCCGCGTTCCGTTTCCTTAATCATGTATTGCATCACCTGGTTGTCGGTCATGCCAGTTTGTGCCCAGACATTGAACGCAGAACCCCAAATAAGGGTAAAAATCAGAAGTGTTCTTTTTTTATTGACATCAGTATATTGTTATATGCTATGTTTTATGGTAAAAAAAATGAAAGTTCAGACAATGTTGGAGATTCTGCATGGGCTGATTGCCAAGATACCAAACATCATCTCAACTTCTTAATAAACCCACTTTGACAAGAAATATTGCATTGATTATCAACGAATTTTTGGCTTTAGGGTTAAATCCTTGCAAAAGTAATAAGTTTTTTTGGTTTTCTCGTTTTTTGCCTGTGCTTTTTGACAAGATTGTTTTAGCCAAAGAATAATGAGGAATAAAAAAGACAGCCCATGTAATTCATGAAAGATGAGAATTACATGGGCTGTGTGTAGATGCCATAGAAGCCATTTAGTTTCACGGAAAAACTGCGATAGTTCTTACTCTTTAGTCAGGGAGCTGATGTAGCTGTTCTGATAATAGTGGCTGAGGATTTGCTTGTAATCGAAGCCTTGCGAAGCCATAACGGCTGCACCTATCTGACACATGCCGACACCATGTCCCCAGCCAGCTCCCAAAAGGATGAATTTTCCAGGAATGCCAGTAGTCGGGTCTATGTCCTGTTTTTCAACGACAAAGGCAGAACTGTAGAGATGGGTTTCAGAAAGCAGACGGCGGATTTCCAATTCTTTACCTACAATCATGCGGTTGATTGTGCCCACCACACGCAACTTGATCAGTCGGCCACTTGCTCCACGTTCAACGGGTTGCAAATCAAGAATAGCCCCAAACTTTTGTTCCGTGCGTTTTTCGATGAGCTGTAAAGCCTCATCCTCGAGTGAGTTCTACGCGCCAGCGATAGTAATCGGTGGTAGTTTGGTCGTAATCGTTGAGTACTTGTGCCAGCAATTCTTTATTGTCAGTGTGGCAGTAAGCATCGGGAGTTGAGCGTATCCAGTTTTCAGCTTCTTTTTCGTTGCTGAGGTCTGGCAGGGTAGCATGGTTCCAATCGCGAATAGGTTTCAGGTATTCAAAGTCGTTATCTTCCCAGCACGAACTGTATTGTTCGGTTGCTCCACCGCAACATTTTGAAAATCTGGCATCGCACAAGTTGCCGTTGTAAAGCAGCACCTTGTCTTTTGTAGCTTTTACAGCCGAACAAACTTGAGGCAAGTATGCACGGGTAATGCCTTGATAGCGCTGGCAGTGATCGTCGGCACATACATCGTAGAGCGTATGGTCAGAGCGGTCGTGCCAGCGAATGAATTCTTCGCCATGGCGAGCAAAACTGAAGAAGGAAGCAGTTGTGTTGTTGCCCTGTCTGCGTTTCAGCATTTGAGCGTATACCCAACTTCTGGAAACGACTGCATGAGTCTTAAGCAACTCAATGGAGGAAGAAGCGTTCATTTCAGACGAAATAACACTGACAAGATACTCCTCGACAGGCAATTCGTTGATAACAACCAGTTTTTCCTCGTCGACAATCAAGCGTAAATTACCCTTGAAGGTTTGTGTCTCATGTTTTTCCCAATGGAATGATATGCCGATGGTTACGTCCTCAATCGTAAAGGTCGCATCATCGTTGGTGGGTGTAAGCAGCAATTCGCTGTAAATGTTGTTGTTCCAAAGCACCCCACCATCCACACATTCCGCTTCTTGCGCCCCACAAATGGTTTCGCCTTTAGCCGTAAAGTTTCCGTTGAGTGTAAACTTTATCTTTGAAGCACGCATAATGCCAACCGTCACATTTTCGTTGACCAGTTCCGTCAGTTTGGTTTCGGTTTCATTACGTGTAGTTGTTTTACGTTTTCCACCATGCAGTTTTTTAGCAATATTGGCAATATCTGCATCGTTCAAAGTTACTTCGCGCAATATATTTTGTGCTATTCGCGGTGTGATGCGTTCGAAGTCTTCGGCACGCGGTGTAATAATCAATCCACCCATGTCGATAGCACCGGGACTCACCAAATATTTGCTGCGTCCGCTGGCAAAATAGCAATCAGGACGGTGTTTGCGGCGCGGAAAAACCACAGTAACCAAGTAGTCTTCGGCCGTAGGTCCGCCTTCGTGTCGCCAGGAAAGCAAATTGAAGTCAGGTTCCGTACGCTTGTCTTCTATAGGCATCACACTCATCAGTTTGTTGAGCAACAGCGGATTTTTCTCGGCAGCAGGTCCTTGCACAACAAAAAGCCGGACAAGCATAGTCCTTGAGTAAAAAAATACCACCGTTTTTAGGGTTATATCCCAACTCCTCTAATTCAGCCTCCTCGTCTTTGTTCGACGGATAAATGCGTTCCAGGTGATTTTCGTAAATTTTCCAATCACGCTCAATGGGAATCAAACCCTTTGAACCTGCCTGCAAATGCGCATGGTCGGGTGCAGAAGCCCCACAGCGCGCACCGTTGTAGAATACAACATAGTTGGGCAGTTGCCAGACCAGTTTGTCGAGCAAAGAAGCAAAGCGGTTGAAATCTTGTGGCGTATGTCGGCGGGTAGGAATTGTCAGGTGGTGAGGCAAAATAGGAAATGGATTTACCAAAACCTCAATGCTTCCCATCACCGGCAAGGCACGCTGCGTGTTAGGCCGGTTATTTTCGCAGAGAAAACAAGGACGGGCTTTCAATGACTTCTTGTCGACCTTCGCACCGGTGCTCACGATGCGCGAAGGATTGTATTGTACACGCAGTTCGCCATCTTCCAGAGGCAGAACACGGGTTTGAACCTGTGAAGCCAGCGCTTCATAGCGTTCGCGTGCCTCGTCCCAGCGGGTGAGCTGCCAATCGAAGAACTTACTGATTTCTTCTTCGTTAAGCGGATGATTCCAACGTTTGACCAATGCCTGACGCGCTTGAACCTCCATGGTGCGGAGTGCATCCTTGTAAGCATTGTTTCGGTTCTGACTTTCGATGCTCAAGGCTGCGTCCGAGTTACCTTCCCACCGTCGGCAAAGGTATAGTTCGTCGTAAATACGTCCTATGCGGAAATAACGCGAAAAGCAGAGTCCCAGTGCATAATCTTCGCCATAGCTTGTGTTCGGGAAACCTATTTGTCGTAAAATGTCGGTACGGAACGCACGTGGAGCCCCCAGTCCGTTAATGCGCAGTGCATTATTTCGTCCGTTTTCGGCAGTCCATTCTGTGTGAGCAATAAGTCCGGGAGGCAAGGTGTTCAAGTCAAAGTCAACCATGCGGTAGCTACCTATCACCATAGCCGCGTGTTGCTGCTGAAAGGCCGCGACAATTCTTTCCAAAGTGTCGGGCGCAGCATACAAGTCATCCGAATCGAGTTGGATGGCAAACCTTCCGCAGTATTCCGAGCGCACAGCATAGTCCCAGCAACCGCCTATGCCCAAGTCGTGGCGAGTGGGGCATAGCACTTTGACCTGTTCGTTTTGTGCATATTGAAGCAAAGCCTCAGCGGTACCATCGGTTGAATGGTTGTCAATAACAATGACGTTAAACGTAAAATCGGCCTGCTGACTCAGCGCACTGTTTACCGCATCGCAAATAGTTCTGGCGCGGTTACGCACCGGAATAATAACGCTGGCTTCAACCGGATAAACCGTAGTATCAGCCGGCAGTTCGTTCAATTCGTCAGGTGCAAGCCAGGCTCCGATTTGTTTCAGGTGTTCGGCGCAGGCTCTTTCCATTTCCTGTTGCACCTCCTTGTTTCGCGGATTGACGTAATCAAACTGCTTTTGTCCGGAAACACGCAAGTCTGTTTCGATTTCGCTGTAAAGCGGTTCGCGTAAATGCACTATTTCCCCCTTTTGAACTGATAAACAGGCGCAGGGCATAAAGTCCGGCAAAGCGATAGCGCGGACTCCGGCCGTTGTTTAGAAAATGGCGTATAGCCGAAGTTCTGATAAGTTGCAGCGAACCAAAGTCGAAGTCATCACGTAGCGATCCGGTTTGGTAATCAATTGTGGGATGCAAGCCGTTAGAGTCGTAACGGTCGGAATAAAGCATCAAGGCCGAATTTGGGTCATTGTCGGCAAAGTTGTCAGCGTGATATCCTGCTGTTTGCAGTAGACGCTCTATAGCACGATAACCCAGCTTTAGGTCGTGTGAACTAAGGTAGAAAAGCGTAAATTTAGCTTCCAGTTTGGGTGCAATCAGCCGTAGGAACTTGGTGCCATTAACATTGTCTGTTTGCAGCACGCTACACCGTTTGGCATTCTGCGTTGTCACAGCTTGTGCATCCTGGGCGGCATCAGAGTTTCCGGCAATCAGAAACAACTGATTGACGCAGTCCGTATTCAGAATGGTTTCGATGGTTTCAGCGCAATGGGCATTTTGCGGTTCGTAAACCAAAATAAAGTCTATTGTAGGTTTCATCTTGTCAGACGCTATTACATGTATTACCGGCATGAATGAGCAGTGCCGATTTCATGCAAACAAAAGTACAAATAATACATAGTATGACAAAATGTTATGTAAAAAAATCCCTTCATCGATTTTTGTAAAAACAAAAACTTACGCAGTTTCGGGGTGGGTGAAACAGGGAGATAAATCGCGTAATTCGCGTAATAGTGGACAAATGTCTGTAATCTGTGGGTAAAAATGGCAAATACCCTATAATAGGTATTGGTTAGGTGCAATAAAGCAAGTAATTTTGCATCTTGCATTCGGAATGCCCTTTTGCGGCTACCCCGACCAGTGTATGCTTCCTTACAAGGAATAAGTATATCATTCGTATCGAAAAATCGCATTTTTCAATAATTACTTATAAGCATTTTTATTGGTTAGGGTTAGTGTGCGGGTATGCTGTTGCAAATAATGACAGTGATTACCTTTTAAACAATCGTATAAGCAAATGAAATTATCAGATTTACATACAGGCGAACGCGGTGTAATTGTGAAGGTGGCGGGTCATGGAGGATTTCGTAAACGTATCGTCGAGATGGGCTTTGTAAAAGGTAAGACTGTGACGGTGATATTGAATGCGCCTCTGCGCGACCCTATAGAATATGAAATAATGGGCTATAAAATTTCGCTGCGTCGCGAAGAGGCCCAGCTTGTAGAGGTTATCAGCGAGGCTGAAGCCGAAAACGATGCTCGCATTCATCCAGACGGCTCTTTGCACGCACTTCCTTCGGGAGCAGATGAAACCGAGGAAATGAAGATGCAGATAGAATGCCGGATGGAGCGGTTGGCGGCCGACAAGCGCCGTTTTATCAACGTTGCTTTGGTGGGCAATCCGAATTGCGGTAAAACCTCCTTGTTCAATGTCGCTTCGGGCGGTCATGAGCATGTAGGTAATTACAGCGGTGTAACTGTTGGAGCCAAAGAAGGATTTTTCACCCTGAAGGTAAAAGTGCCTGCTGTAGGTTCTGCAGATGTCAAGGAGACGTCATGTAAGCCAGCCGCCTGTGCCGGATGCTCTTTCGGAAGTGCCTGTTGTGGCGAAAAGCCCGCTTGTCAGCGCACCATCGAAAAAGAATATAATTTCCGCATTGTCGATTTGCCCGGAACTTATTCGCTTTCAGCCTATTCGCCCGAGGAACTTTACGTACGTCGGCATTTGATAGACGAAATGCCCGATGTGGTCATTAACGTGGTGGATGCCTCGAACATCGAACGAAATTTATACCTCACCACCCAGCTGATTGATATGCATCAGCGCATGGTAGTGGCACTGAACATGTATGATGAATTGGAAAGCAGTGGCGACAAATTGGACTATCGTCAGCTAGGCAATTTGTTAGGTGTTCCGATGGTACCCACCATTTCGCGTACCGGACATGGTGTGCGTCAACTTTTTGAAAAGGTAATAGCAGTTTACGAAAATCAAACGGATGAGGCCTTAGCTCGCCACATTCATGTAAACCACGGAACTGAACTCGAAAAAAGCATCGACCGCATTAAGTTGGTTTTTCAGAAAAATCAGTCGTTGCGCTCTAAGTATTCAGCGCGTTATCTGGCACTGAAGTTTTTGGAAGGCGACGCCGAAGCACAGAAGTTGGTCGAAACCTTGCCCGAACACGATGAATTGGTAGCCGTGCGATACGAAGAAACGTTGCGGTTAAAGAATGAATTGCATGACAGTCCCGACAATGCACTCACCGATGCTAAATACGGATTTATACAAGGTGCACTGCGTGAAACTTACCACCAACAAAGCCGTCAGTCGGGGCAAAGTCTTTCAGAGCGGATAGATGCCATCGTTACAAACCGCTATTTAGGCTTTCCCATATTCTTTACCCTTCTGTTTCTGGTGTTCTATGTCACCTTCATGTTAGGAGCCTATCCTATGGATTGGATAGACTGGCTGGTCGCAAAATTTGCCGATTTTGTCAACTATCTGATGCCCGACGGGCTATTGAAAGACATGATAGTCGACGGTGCAATCAGCGGTGTAGGCTCGGTAATTGTGTTCCTGCCCAATATCTTGATACTCTATTTGTTCATATCCCTGCTCGAAGATACGGGTTACATGGCCCGAGCAGCTTTCATCATGGACAAGTTTATGCACCGCATGGGATTACATGGCAAGTCGTTCATCCCCATGGTCATGGGTTTTGGCTGTAATGTACCCGCTGTGATGGCAACCCGCACCATCGAAAATCCCAAAAGTCGCCTGATTACGATGCTGGTGTTGCCCTTCATGTCCTGTTCAGCCCGCATACCCATCTATGTTGTGCTCATTAGTGCCTTCTTTCCGCGCTACGGAGCTTGGGTCATGTTAGGCCTTTACGTTCTGGGCATTTTGGCAGCCATTATTATGGCCCGATTGTTCAGTAAATTTCTGATGCGTGGCGAAGACCTTCCGTTTGTGATGGAATTGCCTCCCTACCGCCTGCCCACAGCCAAGTCAGTGCTGCGTCATACGTGGGAAAAAGGCCGACAGTATTTGCGTAAGATGGGTGGAATCATTTTGGTATTCTCCCTTATTATATGGGCATTGAGCTATTTCCCTCGTACCGAATCATCACAAGCCCCAGCTGTGGCAGAAACTACCGTCGTGTCAACCAATCAGTCGCACGGTGCAACGGACGTGCAGCCTCAAATCGCAACGGCAGAACCTGCGCAGACCGCCGAATCTACCATGTCCTATCTTGAGCGCATCGGTCGTTTCATAGCTCCGGTGCTTTCGCCCATGGGATATGATTGGAAAATGAGTGTCGGCATTTTGTCGGGAGTTGGTGCCAAGGAACTGGTTGTAAGTACACTGGCCGTAATGTATGCCGGCGAAGAAATCGATGCTGACGATGCATCCTCCGACAGCCATTTGTTATCAGCGTTGCAAAACAATATGACACCGGCCGTAGCCCTGTCTTATCTGATATTTGTGCTGTTCTATTTCCCGTGTATTGCCACCATCATAGCCATAAAGAACGAAAGTGGCGGATGGAAATGGGCCATCTTTACAGCCGTTTATACAACGCTTTTTGCCTATTTAGCCGCATGGGTGGCATACGCCATAGCCGCATAATGTTCTGTTCGCAGCTTCGAAGGCGCGAAGTTGCTAATGTTTTAAACGACACTGCCAAACAAAGTCAAGAGCCGGCAAGCCCTTGGCTTTGTTTGGCAGTTTTTTTATGGAAAAATGCTTCGCCAAGCCTTTGGCGATACCTCAGTACAGAACGATTAGCTACGGCACCATAACGCTGGTTCAAATGTAAAAATGATGATGAACATCCACTTAGAATAATATAAACTAATTTTCAACATCTACTTATTATGTGCCGTCCTTCATAAAATTGTAAGAAATACTTTCCTTAAATGCGTTAAATATTGTACCTTTGCAGCAAAGAAGTGCTGTTTCTTGATGAAGTAAATCAAAACATATCCATAGTTTCGAATAATTATGCCTGATTTCGAAACCATTGGCGCAGCAATTTTTGCCCCTATTGCAACTCCTGTTAAAAGTTGCACGTCACGCTCTCAAAAGCCAGACTCATGAAACTGATTTTAATGACCACGCCGTATTTTTTCGTTGAAGAACATCAGATTCTGAACGCTTTGTTCGATGAAGGGCTTGAGATTTTGCATCTCAGAAAACCCAGTACGGAACCCGTATATTCAGAACGTCTGCTTACGCTCATTCCCGAAAGCTATCGCAAGCGTATTGTTGTTCACGATCATTTCTATTTAAAGAACGAATACAATCTTAAAGGTATTCATTTAAATCATCGTAACCCTGAGTTGCCTCAAAAGTACAAAGGGCACATTTCTTGTTCCTGTCATACGGCCGATGAAGTGATGATGCACAAAAAGGTTTGCGACTATGTGTTCTTATCACCCATTTTCGATAGTATTTCGAAAGAAAATTATTCATCCACCTTCAGTCAGGGCGATTTGCGCGAATTGGCCAGCAAAAAGGTGATAGACCGTAAGGTTATGGCATTAGGCGGCATCGACCTCGATAACATAGCGCAGGTTAAAGACCTTGGTTTTGGTGGTGCAGTCATACTCGGCGACATTTGGAATAAATTCAGCATTCATTCCACTGCCGATTTTAAAGAATTGATTTTGCATTTCCGCAAACTCCGCAAGGCAGCCGACTGATTGCTTGTCTGAAACAATTCGCAGAGCGAAACCTGCCGGCAGATTACGGCATAAAGTTTCTGCTACGACTTTGAAACCTTTTTACACTCAATATTCACTATACAACAATGAACAATAGCTCATTTATGGTTTTCTCGGTACAGCATCACGCTACCTCGCTGAGAAAATTTGTGAGGCACTTGACTGTCCGCTGGGCAACCTCACGGTAACAAGATTTGCTGATGGAGAGTTCGAAGTTAGCTATGAGGAAAGTATTCGTGGACGCGACGTATTTCTCGTTCAGAGCACCTTCCCCAATTCAGACAACTTGATGGAGCTCCTTTTAATGATTGATGCCGCTAAGCGTGCTTCTGCTCGTAGCATTTGTGCTGTAGTTCCCTACTTCGGTTGGGCACGTCGGACCGTAAGAGCAAGCCGCGTGTAAGTATCGCAGCCAAGCTTGTTGCCGATTTGCTTAGTGTAGCCGGTATCGACCGTTTGATGACGATGGACCTTCACGCCGATCGAGCAAGGTTTCTTCAATGTTCCCGTCGATCACCTCTACGCATCAACTGTGATGCTCCCCTACATTAAGAGCCTTAACCTGCCCAATCTCTGCATTGCAAGTCCTGACGTTGGCGGTTCTAAGCGTGCTGCTTCGTATGCCAAATATCTTGACTGTCCTATGGTGCTTTGCAATAAGAGCCGTAAGAGAGCCAACGAAGTTGCCGATATGCAAATCATTGGTGATGTAAAGGGCATGGATGTTGTTTTGGTTGACGACATCGTAGATACTGCCGGTACCATCACTAAAGCAGCCGACCTCATCATGGCTAACGGTGCCAACAGCGTTCGCGCCATTGCCAGTCACTGCATCATGTCTGGTCCTGCTGATGAACGTGTTGAGGCTTCTGCCCTCAGCGAAATGGTATTCACCGACAGCATCCCCTATCGTGGTAGCTGCAAGAAGGTGAAGGAACTCACCGTAAGCGATATGCTTGCCGAAACCATTCGCCGAGTAATGGAGAACGAAAGTATCTCTTCACAATATCTTATTTAATCATACCATTGCTTCAGTCTGCGTTTGGCTGTAGCAATAGATGATAAAATGATGAAGTCCTTCAATGGAATAGGAAACTCCACGTGATATCCTCTTCTTTTAAAGGACTTTTTTGTTTTCCTGTTTTTAGAAGGTTGTTATAAATAAATGTCGGTAGGAAAAACCATGCGGATTTCCTACCGACATTTTCGTTTGTAGTATAAAAACTGTTCCGACAATTATAACCGTTCGTTAGAACAGAAAATTCCTAAAGTCATTGAATACGGCAAAAGCCATAAGCAATAATAGCAGCGTCATACCCACTGTTTGCGCCTTTTCCATAAAAGCATCGCTAGGCTGTCTGCGCGTAATAACTTCGTATAGCAAGAAGAATACATGACCACCGTCCAATGCCGGAATCGGGAGAATATTCATGAAAGCCAAAATGAGCGAGATGAAAGCAGTCAACTCCCAGAAGCGCGCCCAATCCCAAACTGTGGGGAACAAACTTCCGATAGCACCAAACGAACCTACGCTCTTGGCTCCATCAGCCGTGAACAGATATTTTAAGTCGTTGACATAGCCCGAAAGTACATTCCAACCATGCTGAATGCCAGCGGGAATTGATTCCATTACGGTGAAGTGGCGCGTCACACGCTTGTAGTCCTTGAGCATTGGTAAATGCCACTGTATCCCCAGGGTGTAGTCGCTTCCCAACTTAATGTTCACCGTGTCAACCGTATGCGAACCGGCGCGCAAGACGTAAGCCGTTGCTGACTGTAAACGTATACTGTCAGCGTGCGAGGCCGATGCAAGCACATCATTCATGCTGCCACGAATTACGTTGAACTCATTTACGGTTGATAAAGGTTTACCATTAAATCCTACGATTTTATCGCTCGCTTTGATGCCAGCCTTGTCAGCCGGGCTGCCCGGCTTCACGTTGTCGATGCGCGAAGGAACGAGTTCTTCGATAAAGCGCGGCTGGTGCTTAATCATGTCGAGCATGTTTAAATCGCCCGGCATATACAGGGTAACTTCCTTGCCCTGACGGAGCACTGTAACCTGCTTTGCCTCACTCAAATCGCGGAAAATGTTACCATCGAATTTCGTGAAGGTTTTAGTGTCTGTTTTCAAAGGAATATCGCCATCGCGGAATCCCAAATCCTGTGCTTCAGTGTTATACTTAAAGCCGTGCGTATAGTTTTTAATAGGAATATACGTCTCGCCCCAGGTAAACAGAACCGCAGCATAGATGATGAAAGCCAGTATAAAGTTAACCAGTACACCGCCAATCATGATGAACAGACGTTGCCATGCCGGTTTAGCTCTGAACTCCCATGGTTTCACGGGTTGTTTCATTTGTTCCGTGTCCATCGACTCGTCAATCATACCTGCAATCTTTACATAGCCACCCAAAGGAAGCCAGCCGATGCAATAGGTAGTTTCGCTGTTTTTGGGTTTCCATTTGATAGGCGTGAACCACGGGTCAAAGAAAAGGCAAAACTTCTCGACGCGAACCTTAAATAATTTGGCAAAAAAGAAATGTCCTCCCTCGTGAAGAAGTATCAAAAGGGCAAAACAGAGAATGAGCTGTAAAGCTCTGATCAAGAATTCTTCCACAAATGTGAATGTTAAATGTTTGAGTGATAAAATTAAAGTGTCGCTCAGCAGATTACTTAGCGTACTTTCCGGCTAAAGTCGTAGCGATGTTGCGCACCACCTTGTCTGTTTCGAATAAATCGTCGAGCGTAGGCTTAGCGATGAAGGGAGCCTGCTGCATGGCATCCTCAATAATTTGCGGAATGGCCATAAATCTAATTTGTTCCTGTCGGAATGCCAAATTGGCCACTTCGCCTGCCGCATTCAGCACACAAGGCATGTTACCCCCTTGTTCAATGGCCTCGTACGACAGTCGTAGGCACGGAAACCGCTCCTCGTCGGGTCGTTCAAAATGCAAACTGCCCAAAGAGAAAAGGTCAAGACGTTCGCTCTGCAACGGCAGTCGGTCAGGATAGCTGAAAGCATACTGAATGGGCAGACGCATATCCGGTGTGCCCAGTTGAGCCATTACTGCACCATCGGAAAACTCAACAGCCGAATGAATGACACTCTCGGGATGTACAACCACTTGAATTTGTCGTGGCTGCACACGGTAGAGCCAATGAGCCTCAATCATTTCAAAGCCCTTGTTGAGCATGGTGGCAGAATCAATCGTGATTTTAGCCCCCATCTTCCAATTAGGGTGGTCCAAAGCCTGTTCGAGCGTAACATGCTCCAAATCGCTCTTGCTGAAATTGCGGAACGGACCGCCTGAAGCAGTGAGCAGAATTTGCCTTATGTCATTGTTCGCCTCGCCGTTGATACATTGGAAAATAGCCGAATGCTCACTGTCGACAGGGAAAATAGGCACTCTGTTTTCGATGCATAATTGTCCGATGATGCTGCCAGCCACCACCAGTGTTTCCTTTGTTGGCCAAAGCCAGCGCTTTGTGCGCCTTGATTGCAGCCACCGTGGGGCGCAGTCCGGCAAAGCCTACCATAGCCGTCAGCACAAGGTCCACCTCGTCGCTTTGCACCACTTGGCAAAGAGCCTCGCTGCCGGTAAACACCTTGATGGGCAAATCCTCCAAAGCTTGTTTTACCATTTCGTATTTATCCTCATTGGCAATAACCACAGCGTTGGGTAAAAATTCCCGTGCCTGCTTAATCAGTAAGTCGGCATTGTTTCCGGCTGTCAGCACATTGGCTTCGAAAAGGTCGGCATGCTGGCGTATCACGTCGAGTGCCTGTGTACCAATCGAACCTGTAGAGCCTAATATGGCAATTCTTTTCATTTTTATTGGTTTAAAAGCAGTAACTCCTCCGGAATGTCCAATTTTACGTAGCGTTCGCGTAAATCGAATCCAAGCAGAAAGTCGTTATGAAATGGAAACATAAAGTCCGAACCATCCTTTGTTTCGATGGTCAGCAGCGTGTTGGCAGACGAATCATCCACATGAACAATCGAACCAACCAGTGCGTCGTGGGCATTGTAAACAGCGAATCCGGTCAGGGCTTTGTACGACGACAAGGTTGCTCCTTCGTTTTCGTCGGCTTCGGCTGTATGTTCTTTCGGATAGTAAACAGAGTGTCCCACCAGTTTGCGTGCTTGCTCCTCGCTGTCAATTTCTTCGAATTTCAGGATAGCCGTTTCGTTATTTTTAAAGCTGTACTCTTCCCAGAAGAAAGGCACAAGTATGCCATCCATATCCAGCACCAGATAGTCGGCACTTCCCGTGTCGAAGCAGTCGTCGGTAAACACCATTTCGACCTCGCCGCGCAAACCGCGTTGTTTCGATATGTATCCTATTTTAAATACTTCGTTGTCGCGAATCATAATAATTGTAGGTAGAAAATCAGAGCGAAGCTCCGTTTAGTTATCGATGCGGGTAATGTGCGCTCCGAGTTTATTTAAACGTTTTTCGATACATTCGTATCCCCGGTCAATCTGTTCAACGTTTTCAATGCGGCTCACACCCTCAGCACTCAAGGCAGCGATGAGCATGGCAATGCCGGCACGGATATCGGGCGAAACCATGCGTTTTCCGCGTAAGCGAATATTGTTGTCGTGTCCCACCACTACAGCGCGGTGCGGGTCGCAAAGAATGATTTGAGCCCCCATTTCGATGAGTTTGTCGACAAAGAATAAGCGGCTTTCAAACATTTTTTGGTGGAACAGCACAGAACCTCGGGCCTGCGTGGCTACGACAATGAGCACACTCAGCAAGTCGGGGGTAAGTCCGGGCCACGGAGCATCGGCCAACGTCATGAACGAACCATCAATAAACGATTCAATCTGGTAATGTTCCTGTGCCGGAATCAGAATGTCGTCGCCCTTCACATAAAGTTTGATACCTAAGCGGCGGAAAGCCTCGGGAATGATGCCAAGCTGTTTGACGCCGGCACAGCGAATGGTCAGTCCATCGCCCACCATAGCCCCCATGCCAATGAATGAACCTATTTCAATCATGTCGGGCAGGATGCGGTGATGGTCGGCCCCATGCAGTTCGTTTACACCGACAATGGTCAGTAAATTCGAAGCAATGCCCGAAATTCTGGCTCCCATTTGGTTGAGCAAGTGACAAAGCTGCTGAATGTAGGGTTCACAGGCCGCGTTATATATTGTAGTAGTGCCTTCGGCCAGCACGGCAGCCATGATGATGTTGGCCGTTCCCGTAATCGAAGCTTCGTCCAGCAGCATATAGGTGCCTTTTAGTTTGGTAGCCTCGATGTGGTAAGTGCCGGCTTTTTCGTCGAAGAAAAAGCGTGCTCCCAGTTTTTGCAAACCATAGAAATGGGTATCCAGTCGGCGTCGTCCAATTTTGTCGCCTCCCGGCTGTGCAATGACAGCCATGCCGAATCGTGCCGTCAGCGGGCCGATTAACAGCACCGAGCCGCGCAGACGCGAGCAACGCTCTAAAAATTCGTTGCTTTGCAAATAGTTGAGGTCGATGTTTTCAGCGCAGAAGCTGCAATCCCCCCTCGCCGTGCCATTGCGTTTTAACTCCCATTTCTTCGAGCAGGGCAATGAGGTTGTTTACATCCAATATGTTGGGAATATTCTGAATGCGAACGCATTGGCTTTGTGAGCAAAGTGGCACAAATCACTTGGAGAGCCTCGTTTTTAGCCCCTTGGGGTGTGATTTCACCTTTCAGGCGATGACCGCCTTCAATCAAAAAAGTACTCATATTTTAATTATATGCTGCTAATGGGAGAGCGTGTGATACGTTTAAAAAATACCCTTGTTCTTACGAGTTCGGAAACTGTTTTCGCCAATTTGCATGAGTTGCTGTCCGGGTTGTGAAAAGTCGGGTTCAACTTTGCCGTTGGTATAGTAAGCAATGTCGCGTGCCACTTTCGAATCTTCGATGCCATCGCCTTTCCAGTCGGCAAGGTTACGTTTCATTCTGTTGGCAAGCAGTCTGACCAGTTCCTCCTGTTCGTAGCCGTTTTCCATGTCCTTCAACTCGTTCATGGCCCGTTCAATCAGTCGGCCATAGTGGCGGAAACGAATATTTCCTTTGGGATATGATAATTTTGAAGGCGGCACTCTTTCACCATCATTTCGGTGAATTTCGAAAGGGTAGTCGATGTCGAGTTTGTAGTCAGCCATGTAGGCCAGATGATCCCAAATTTTATTTTGAAAGTCGGTCACGTCCTTCATCTTTGGGTTCAAGCCAATCATCACATTGGCTATGGCTTCGGCATACTTTTGACGTTCGTCTTTATTTTCAATCGTCACGGCATAGTCAACCATGTGCTGCACCAAGCGTCCGTATTCCGGCAGTTTCAGATGGGTACGCGTAGTGTTATAGTCAAGTTCGTTGGCAGACTGCTGCATCGACGATGTGTGTTGTTCTTTCAATTCGGCCATTTCAGTGTGATATTACAAAAGCTTTTTACTTTTTGTGGCTACAAATTCTTTCAAGTAGAAGGGTTCAAAGTAAGCCACATCCTCAAATTCCTCTTTAGCCATCGCCATTTCAGCCAATGGAATCATGTGTTTAGCCAAAGGCTTTACGTTCGGCAAAAAATGTGCATTCGGGTGGCAAATGGTTTCGGTGCATTTATCAGCCCCGTTGCCCATGAAGTAAACCGGGTGTTGGTCGATCAGGTGATTGAACGTGTCGGGTTCAACAATAACCGCCCGGGTTGGCTCCACCTCGTTAAGTGCTCGGTCGTAAACGGCACAATACACCTCCATGCGGCGGGCATCAATCATGGGGCAGAGCAAGGCATCTTCCGGAATTTCCTCGCGGCCCAGGAGCAAGGGAACAGTCAGTAATTTCAGTGTCGAAACCGAAAGTAGCTTGGCATCACGTCCGTAAGCCAAACCTTTGGCTTCCGACACACCGATACGCAGTCCGGTGTATGAGCCCGGTCCTTTGCTTACGGCAATGGCATCAATGGGAATGGCATGGCTGTCGGCAAATGACACCGCCTCCTCAATGTAGCCCGCCAGAACTTGAGCGTGTGAAGGACCTTCTAAATCTACTTTCTGATGCAAACAAACTCCGTCTTGCGACAAGGCTACGGAACACACCTGTGTGGAGGTTTCAATATGTAAGATACACGACATAATTATCATTCATTTTAGTGCAGTTTCTTCTGGTTCAGTTGTGCGGATAACCCATTTGCAGTATTGTTTCTTCGATAACCGTTTCGTAAGTTCGGAATCTTCATTCGTTTTAGCGTGAATGTATGAGTTTATCAGACCGTTTGCTCAAAAAAACTGCATCTTTTACTTCAATATTTGATGGTGAGTGCTGTATTTCGTTACGAATCAGCGTAAAAGATTGGTTATTTTCAGCCTTACTGAAGCGTAAAGCCAATAAGCCACGTGCAAAGTTAACATAAACTGAATGCAATACAAAAGGAAAACATTGATTTCTGCGTATTTTTCGGCATGAAAGCCATATTAAGCCGTTTAAGCAGGTGTTATGCAAAGCGCAAACCCAAGTGTTGCCACGCTTGTTTTGTACTTGTTGGTTTTAACATATGTGCGAATAAATGTAAAATGAGTTAGTTGCCTGCCTCGTTGATTCCTGTCTGTAATGGGTCTTTCAGATTCCGATGTTGGCGTATTTTTGAAAGTGCTGATTCTCAATAGTTCCGCGATTGTTGAAACAAGCTCGGAACTAAATTGAACAAGCTCGGAACTAATTTCGACAATCGCGGAACTAATTACAACAATCGCGGAATAAATTTTTGCGATATGCTGCTGCGTTTCCCAACCGGCTGTAGGTAGCTGCGTGAAAGGGATGGGCATTTAATTGAATTTTACTTTTTGGAGAGGCGGTCTGTTAACATATCCCTACATACACACACCCAAAGTGCCCAGGAAGTTGAAGCGTCATGCTGCATTGCCTACATAACGAGTGCGTAACAGCTGATGATTCATACTCTACGTTTATGACATGCGAAACGGCCGAAGTCGATAAATATTTTTGACACACTTACAATAATATAAAGAATAATCCGTTATAAGCAATTAGATAAGTAGGTGCTGTCGAATGAGTTATACTTAACATCACGTTCTTGCATCGCATTCCAACATCTACATACAGAATAACAATCAACCACAATTAACGTAAACTATGATAGAATATATACGCGGAACCGTGGCCGACCTGACCCCTACGCAGGCTGTCATCGAAGCATCGGGGGTAGGTTATGCGCTTTTTATTTCACTCAATACTTATTCGGCCGTACAAGGAAAAAACGAAGCCAAACTTTATGTGTATGAATCCATACGCGAAGATGCCTACCAACTTTACGGGTTTGCCACCAAGATGGAGCGCGATCTGTTTGTGTTGCTTATTTCAGTGTCGGGCATTGGCGGACAGATAGCCCGTATGGCCCTGTCGGCCTTTACGCCTGCTGATTTGTCGAACATTATTGAGTCGGGCGATGAACGTTCGCTGAAAAGTGTGAAAGGAATCGGGCCGAAAGCTGCACAGCGTATATTGGTAGAATTGAAGGGCAAAACTACCTTCTGTATGGGCGGCAGCACTTCGGGCGGAAACGCCGAAACAGCTCGTGCAGCCCAGCTGCCCGTGGTAGACGAAGCCGTGCAGGCATTGGCCGTATTGGGATTCGCACCTGCTCCTACGCAGAAAGTTGTGTTGAAAATTGTGAGCGACGAACCCGGCATTCCTGTTGAAGGAATCATAAAAAAAGCACTGAAAATGCTGTAAAACTCGTTTAATCTTGTAATTTTGCAGACATTTGTGGTGCCGTACCCGGTATCTATTAAAACAAGTTACGATTAGCTTTTGAAAAATACTGTCTATCTCCTGTTCGTGATGCTCACACCTTTCGGGGTGGGAGCAGTTCAAGCCTCATTCATGGGTGGCTATCGTGTGACATCAGAAACTGCTGGTTATAAGGCGGTTTCTGACACTTTGCCGTATGTAAAGAAAACAACGTTTTTAACCCTTGGCGACACAGTCAAAGGGCCGGTAGACCTGAAAGATCCGGAAAATCTGAAAAATGAGGCGGAATATGATGATAAGACGGGTGGCTACTTTTTTGGTACGAAACTGGGCGATGACTTTTTAGACACACCCTTTTCGCTGACATGGGACGAATACCAGAAAATGATGATGCGCCGTTCGGTGGCAGCTTACTACCGCAACAAAAACGCACAGGCTTTTAAAGAGAAAGGCAAAGATAAATTTGACTTTACGGATATGCACTTTAACCTCGGTCCGCTTGAAAAAGTGTTTGGCCCGGGTGGCGTGCACATCAAAACACAGGGTTCGGCAGAACTGAAAATCGGTGCCAATACGCGTTTCACGGATAATCCCAGTTTGTCGGAACGCAACCGCAAGGTGTTTGGCTTTGACTTCGACGAAAAAATCAACCTTAGCCTCGAACGGTAAAGTAGGCGACAAGGTGAACATGGACTTTAATTACAACTCAGATGCCACGTTCGACTTTGATTCGCAAAACATTAAACTGCGCTACGAAGGCAAGGAAGACGAGATTATAAAATTGGTTGAGGCCGGAAATGTCAGTATGCCTACCAACTCGTCGCTGGTGCGTGGTGCCACATCGCTCTTTGGTGTGCGTACCGACATGCAGTTCGGTAAACTTAAGTTGAGTACGGTAATTTCGCAAAAGAAATCGGCTTCGTCAAGCGTTAGTTCGCAGGGCGGTTCGCAGTTGACTAACTATGAATTTTCAGTCGATGCCTACGATGAGAACCGCCACTTCTTCTTAGGCCATTTTTTTCCGCAAATCGCTACGACGACAACATGAAGCAACTGCCTACCGTGTCGTCGGGTGTGACGATTAACCGCGTCGAAATATGGGTGACCAATAAAACCGGTGCCACCAGCGATACACGAAACATTGTAGGTTTGACCGACTTGGCCGAACACGAAAATATATCGAATTCGATGTGGACACCTACGGGCGAAATAAATCCCGAAAACGCATCGAATACACTTTATTCAACCCTGAATACGTCGTTGGCAGCTGCACGCGACATTTCGCAGGCAACCCAGGTGCTCGATGGAGCCGGTCTGGTGGGGGGTGTGGATTATGAAAAACTGGAGTCGGCCCGTAAGTTGTCGAGTTCGGAATATAGCGTAAACACCACCTTGGGCTACGTGTCGCTCAAGCAGACCCTGCAAACAGATCAAGTGCTTGCCATTGCCTATGAATATACCTACAAGGGCAAGACTTATCAGGTGGGTGAGTTCTCGTCTGACCGTAAGGACAATAAAGAAGTACTCTTTGTAAAGTCGCTGAAAAATACGGCCTGTACACCGCAAATGGGTAACTGGGACTTGATGATGAAGAACGTCTACTCTTTGGGTGCTACATCGGTGCAGAAAGATAAGTTTAAACTCGACATCAAGTTGCTGTCGGATACAGCCGGTGTGTATCTGAGCTACATTCCGGAACCCGGCATCAAGGATAAAAAAATTCTTTCACTTGTCGGACTCGACAGGTTGAATAACAACAATAAAATCGGGGCAAACGGTTACTTTGACTTTGTTGAAGGATACACCATCGATGCCTCGAGCGGCCGTGTGTATTTTCCCACGGTAGAGCCTTTTGGCAAGGGATTAGCAAAAGCCATCGGCAATGATGCCATTGCCGAAAAGTATGTGTTCCAGGAGCTGTACGATTCAACTCGAACCGTGGCCCGGCAAATAGCCGAAAAAAATAAGTATATCATTACGGGTGCTTACAAAGCAACACGCAATGATGAAATTTATTTGGGTGCCATGAATATTCCGCGTGGCTCGGTGCTGGTAACAGCCGGCGGACAAACCCTAATGGAAGGTTCCGACTATAGTGTCGACTATAATTCGGGCGTGGTGCGCATTCTGAATAAGAGCATTCTGGATGCCGGCACAAACATCAACGTAAGTCTGGAAAGTAATACTGACTTTGGCATGCAGCGCAAAACCATGTTTGGCATGAATTTTGAGTATGACTTTTCCAAAGACTTTAAGGTGGGTGGTACGTTCATGCACTTGGGTGAAAAGCCTCTTACCACTAAAGTGGCTATGGGCTCCGAACCGCTGAACAACACGCTTTGGGGACTGAACCTTTCGTGGAAAAAAGAGAGCCAACGACTGACTGACTGGCTCGATAAGTTGCCATTGTTGCATTGCACGGCTCCTTCGAGCATTAACTTTACTGCCGAGTTCGCTCAGCTGATTGCCGGAAAGAGTAGGGGAGCGCAGGGTAATGCGTCGTATATCGATGATTTCGAAAATTCGAAAAGTCAGATTGATATTTCGAATCCGTTGGAATGGACGCTTTCGAGCGTTCCGTCGATTTTCCCTGAATCGAAATTTACCGGCGACATTCGCTATGGCTACAACCGTGCGCTGTTGGCCTGGTATTACATCGACCCCTTGTTCACACGCAGATCATCGAGCCTTACGCCCGGACATATCAAGGGCGACTTGGCTCAACTTTCCGACCCCGACGTGCGCGAGGTGTATAAGAGTGAATTGTTCCCGAACAAGAGTGTCAATATGCAGGAGTCGAACACGCTGAATGTGTTGAACCTTGCCTATTATCCCAACGAACGCGGTCCTTACAACCCTGGACCCTTCGCTCGACGAAAACGGCCATCTGCTCAATCCCGAAAAACGATGGGGCGGCATGATGCGTAAGATTGATAATTCAGACTTCGAAACAGCCAACATCGAATATATCGAATTTTGGATGCTCGACCCCTTTATCAAGGCACGCGATGCCGGAACTACTTTCAGCGGTGATCTGTATTTTAACTTGGGCGAAATTAGCGAGGACATTCTGAAAGATGGCAAGAAATTCTATGAAAGCGGATTGCCGGTTGATGGCGACCCTACGCAGTACACTGAAACCGTGTGGGGACGTGTGCCCGTGCAAAGCACTGCTACTTATGCCTTTAACACGGCCAGTGGATCGCGCGCCAAACAAGACGTGGGTTACAATGGCCTAAGTTCGGAGGAAGAAAAATCGTATCCGGCTTATGCCAACTTCCTCGCTGCTGTTCGCAAAGGTGCGACCTGAGGTGTACGATTCGTTGCTTCGCTCGCCTTCGGCCGATAAGTATCATTATTTCAGAGGCTCGACTACGATCGCGAACAACGTTCAATTCTGAATCGTTACAAATACATCAATAACCCGAATGGTAACTCGGTCGATAGTGAAAATTCGCCCGAGAGCTACAGTACTGCCTACAAGACACAACCCGATGTGGAGGATATCAACCAGGACTTCACACTGAATGAGTACGAAAAATATTACGAATATCGCGTACGCATTTCGGAAGATGCCATGCAGGTGGGACAGAACTATATCGTAGACAAACGCGTGTCGAGCCAAAAGACACGCGACGGAAAGGTGCGTGATTACACCTGGATACTCAGTTCCGTATTCCGGTTGATCAGTACGACAGACGCGAAGGCGGTATTTCAGACTTCTCGTCTATACGTTTTATGCGTATGTTCATGACCGGGTTCAGCAAACCGGTGGTGCTTCGTTTGGCTACGCTGAACTTGGTGCATGGTGAATGGCGAGCTTATGAGCAGGCATTGTATCATGGTAAAGCACCTGAAACCAGCGGAAAACTGGAAGTGAGCGCGGTGAACTTTGAGGAAAACAATGCAAAGGAACCCGTAAACTACATTCTGCCACCGGGTATTAGCAGAGTGGTAGACCCCGGACAGACGCAGATTTTGCAAAACAATGAGCAGTCGCTGGCTATGACGGTGAAGACCCTCTCGTCGGGCGACGCACGTGCTGTGTATAAAAATACGAACCTCGATTTACGCCGCTACAAGCATTTGCAAATGTTTACGCATGCCAACTCGCTGAAGGGAGAAACCGAAGTGAAGGATGGCGAAATGGCACTATTCGTACGTTTGGGAGCAGACTACAAAAGTAACTTCTATGAGTACGAAATTCCATTGAAAATAACTCCGCCCAAAAAGTATGCTGATAATGCAACCAGTGCCCGCATCGTTTGGCCCGAAGAAAATATGCTCGATATTGATTTGAGCCTGCTGACTTCGGCCAAGAACAACCGAAATAAACAAAAGGCATTGGGCTTGGCTTCTTTTTCGGAACTTTACTCGGAGTACGATCCCAACCGCCCGAACAACAAAGTGAGTGTGATGGGTAATCCCTCGTTGGGCGAAGTGCGTACCATCATGATTGGTGTGCGCAATAAGTCGCGCAGCGTACAGCATGTCGAGGTGTGGGCCAATGAATTGCGCTTGCAGCAGTTTACCAACAAGGGCGGATGGGCTGCGCAGTCGCAGCTGAATCTGCAACTGTCGGATGTGGCTTCGATTGACTTGACCGGACATATCGAAACTGAAGGCTTCGGCGGTTTGGAAGAAACCGTCAGCCAACGCCGTGATAATAATTTGTATGAATATTCAGTCACTACCAATGTTCAGGCAGGTAAGTTCCTGCCAGAAAAGGTGAAACTGAATGCACCCATCTATTATTCATACTCTAAGCAGCGCACATCGCCGCGCTACAATCCCTTGGACACGGATATGGAATTGTCGGATGCCTTGGATGCTCTGAAAACCAAAGCTGAAAAAGATTCACTGAAGAATATTGCCGAAAATGTAATCGTAAATAAAAACTTCAGTATCACTGGAGCGCGGTTTAACATCAGCACCAAACGCCACCCCATGCCTTACGACCCGGCTAACTTTACCTTTGGTTATGCTTACTCGTCGCGCAACACCACGGGAGAAACAACGGCTTGGGAAAAAGACCAAAACTGGAAGTATTCGTTCAACTATAATTGGAGTCCGAATTTCAAACCTTTCGAACCTTTTAAAAAGAGCAAGAAAAAGTCGAAGTGGTTCAAGATTCTGAAAGACCAGAGTATCAGCTATTTACCCCAGAATATTGGCTTCAACTCTGATATTACACGCTCATATTATGAGTTCCAGGAACGCGATATTGAGAACCTGAACAGTAACAGTTTGCCGCTGACTTGGTCGAGCGACTTCCTGTGGAACCGTTCGTTCCAGTTGCGTTGGGATTTGACAAAACAGATTCATGCCAACTTCTCGTCGGGCACGAATGCTGAAATTGAACAGCCCTATACGGCTGTGAACAAAGATTTGTATCCCGATCGTTACGCAGCCTGGAAAGACTCTGTTTGGCATAGCATCAAGCAACTTGGACGTCCGCTTTCCTATCAGCAGAATTTCGATTTGTCGTGGAAACTGCCTTTGAACAAGCTCCCCTTGTTTGACTGGCTTACAGCCGATGTGGCATACAATGCTACTTACAACTGGGTACGCGGAGCAGAGTTGCAGGATGGCTCTTCGATGGGTAATACGGTAAATAACTCGCGCAATATTACCGGAAACAGCCGATTGAATTTGGAAACGCTGTATAATCATGTTCCCTTCCTGAAGCAGGTGAACCGAAAGTATTCACAGACGCCCAGAAGTAAAAAGGACGAAGACCCGAAGAAAAAGTATTTCCAAAAAGAATTGCAACTGAAGTCGGATACCACCCTGACACTGAAGCATAACCAAAAGTCGAAAAAGGTGAAGGTGGTGGCCATCCGTCCCGATGGCTCACGCTATCCGCTACGTTTTAAAGTGCTTGACAATAATCAAATTGTCGTTTTGTCGAAAGACACGGCACGGGTAAAGATAACCGTGAGCCCGCGCAAACGGAAGGAAGACCAAGGATGGTTTAAAGCTGTGCAGATGGGTACGCGTTTCCTCATGATGGTGCGCAATATCAGCGTGAACTATACCAATAAGTTTAATCTGAACCTGCCCGGTTTTATGCCAAACATCGGCGACGTGTTCGGTCAGGGTAAGGGGTCCGGCAGGTCTGGCACCCGGACTTGATTTCGCTTTTGGTATGACTGGCGAGGATTATGTACGCAAGGCAGCCGACCGCGGTTGGTTGCTGATGGCCGATAGCGTCATCACACCTGCAACGAGCAATCATACCGAATCGTTCCAACTGCGTGCTACTTTGGAACCTTTCCGCGATGTGAAGATTGACCTGAATGCTTCGCGCAATGTTACCCGTAACAAGAGCATTCAGTATATGTTTGCCGGAATGCCTACAACCCAAACGGGTTCGTTCTCGATGACCACCATTTCAATAGGTTCGGCATTCGAGAAATTGGGTTCGCCCGATAAGGGGTATCACAGTAAAACATTTGCGAAATTTGTGAATTCGCTTGAAACTTACCGTTCGCAAATTGAAGCTAAATATGCAGGAGCTGTTTATCCGGCAGGTTCTGATTTGGCAGGAAAACCATTTAATCCTGAAAACGGTACCGTAAGCGCATACTCGCCCGAAGTAATGATTCCGGCATTCCTCGAATGCTTACACCGCAGGCAATACGGGTCTTGACATATTCCCGGCGCTGACGAAGCTACTTCCCAACTGGAATATCAGTTACGGAGGTTTGGCCAAATTGCCCAAAATGAAGAAAATATTTAAAAGCTTTAATCTGAATCATTCGTATAAGAGTGTATATTCAGTTGGTTCATATAATACCTTCTCGAGCTACATGGAGTACATAAATGGCTTCGGCTTTGTGAATGATGTGGCAACGGGTAATCCGATACCTTCCTGCATGTACGACGTATCGACCGTAAGTATTAACGAAAGTTTCTCGCCCTTGATTGGTGTGGATATGACTTTCCAAAATAACATTACGGCAAAAGTTGAAATGCGCAAAACACGCGTGTTGATGCTGAGCATGACTTCACAGCAACTCTGCGAAACACGTTCGAACGACTTTGTGATAGGTTTAGGCTATAAAATAGCCGACTTGAACCTTTTTGCTCCCAAACGAACCGTAAGGTCGAAGACAAGCGGAAAGGGAAAGAATAAAACCATAACCACGAATGCTAATGGCTTTGCCAATGACCTTAACTTGCGCTTGGATTTTACCTTGCGCAATCAGAGTGCATTGAATCGCGATATTCTGACGCAACTGACGCAGGCTACCAGTGGTAATAAAGCTGTTCAGGTGTCGTTCTCGGCAGATTATGCTTTGAGCAAAATGCTGACACTTACGGCCTATTACGATCGGCAGATGAACAAACCGCTGCTTACCTCTTCCTCGTATCCGGTAACAACGCAGGATTTTGGTATCAGCCTTAAGTTTATCTTAAACCGATAAGCAGCCCTCAGACTATCGTAACAGGAAAGCCTGATTTTATGTTTCTGTATAGCATAAGCAGTGCTGTGGCGCCCATGACTATAAATGGGGGTCGGGGCATGGCTTATGCTATCCATATTCATTCAAGATTAACATTTTATGAAAATATTCCGATTTATTGCCAATAAGAACAATGACGCTGCAACAGATGAGGCTATGGGCGTGCTGACCATTCCAGACACTGCATTGCTGATTCAGAAACGTCCTTTCTTTATCCCGACTTTTACGAAACAGTGTTTGGCAAATCTCTGTGTGGCAGTTCGGATTAACCGCTTGGGACGTAGCATTCATAATCGCTTTGCCGAGCGCTATTATGATGCAGACCACTTGACCCTTGGCGTACATTTTGTGGCACAGGATTTGCTGGATACTCTTAGACAACAAGGTTTGCCTTGGGATTTGGCTGTAGGATTCGATAATGCTGTGGCTGTATCCGAACAAACGTCCCCTTCTGTTGGCCCAGGGGTGAAAGTGGGTATTTCGGTCGATGCTGAAACCTGTGAAACCATTGTTCCGCAATTAGTGTTGACCCAAATAAATACACAGATTGCTCATATCAGCCGACATTACACCTTGCGTCAGGGCGACTTGCTGTTGTTGCCACTAACAACTCTGGACGGAATACGCGTGGATATCGACACCCATTTAAAGTTGACAGCCAATGGCGAAGAACTTCTGGCTTTCAACATAAAATAAGGCTTGGCTGTATAATGTATAAAATAAAGGCTTGGCTGTCGCCTCTTTTAAAGTTTGTCACTCATCATGAAGGAATGGGGGCTGTATTCATCAACAAAGAACATGCATGTCAATAAAGTTTTGAATCAGCATATATCCCAGAAATGAAGAGTGCCAGGCAACCATTCATTTTCTTAGCATCCGATAAAATGAAAAGATATCCTTTACTTTTTGATAGCAGGCTTATCGTTGTCGGCCGTTTCGATGTCGGCTCAGATACAGCAAAAAGCTTTACAGATTCAGTTGGGACATTTGTTGCCGACAGATTCGGTGTGCGTGTATGTTGAGTATCCGGAGTTCGAACCTTTGACCAACGACGAAGTAAAACAACTTAAAGCACAAGGGTTTGAGCCAGAACATGATGTGAAGTTGAACGTGACGAAAAGCCTGAGTCGCGGAGAAACGGTGCTTGATGTAAACTTTGTGCCCGTTGTGAAACGCCGGAACAAGTGGCTTCGCGTGAAAAATTGTGAGGTGAAGAGCCGCATTATCGGTCCCCGTTTATCGTCTGCACAGCAAACATTGCTGCGAACCACCCAACAAGTTAAACGTGCAGCCCGTTACGCACCTCACTCTGTGTTAGCACAAGGAAAATGGGTAAAAATCAGAGTTAAAAAAGAAGGCGTGCATCAGTTAAGCCATGCGCAACTGAAAAAGATGGGCTTTACCGATCCTGCCAAGGTAAAACTTTACGGATATGGAGGCAGACTTTTACCCGACGTATTTACGTTTCAAAATGCAGATGCACTGATTGATGACTTGAATGAAGTGCCTTTGTACCGTCGCGGAGAATCTGTTCTCTTTTTTGCCGAAGGATTGTTGAAGTGGTCAGAGGATGGCAAATTTCAGAAGAACACATTCTCAAATTACAGCTATTACTTCCTGACAGAAGGTGAGAATCCTGCTTCGTTCACAACCCTCGAAAAATCTGCTGGTAGTGCCGCAAAAGTAAATCAAGTTAAAGCTTTGGCACTCAACGATAACGATGCTTTTGTGTGGTATGGTGGCGGACGAGATTTTTATGATTCTAAAGATACTGAAAACCCCACCACATATACGCTGAAGCTACCAGGTAATGTCGGAGGAACTTCTACTGTAAATTACGACGTGTCTGCCCAGTCTTCTAACGGAGCTGTGACGGTAAAAAGTGATGCAGGCTGGTGGTTCGGGCGAATCGCAGGCACTGATATCGCGATTTGGTGAAGGAGAATCTGCACGCGGTTATCGCAACTCATTTCAGGCCGAAATGGGTACCGAAGAAACCTTTATCGTAAAGAGTTCGGCATCGCAGACTTAATTATTTATCGTGTGTATATGATCAGCGACTTTCGTCCAAATATACAACCCAAGTATTTTCAGCCCATACAAAAAGACGCGGTTACATTCGAAGTAGCCGATGCGGATGCCAATACTCGCGTGTGGCAAATAGGAGATGCTGAAACAGTTCTCTCAGAATTGCCTGGAGAACTGAATGGCACAACCTACAATGCGTATGCAGCAGATGGCAGTAAACGCTTTGTATTGGTTGATGTAACGAAAACGTACGACAGCCCCGAAGTCGTAGGTGCTGTAGCCAATCAGGATTTGCATGCCGACACTGCTTGCGATTACGTCATAATTGTGGCGGCTTCGCAAACTTACGGCGCAGGCAGAACGATTGGCTGAAGCACACCGACAAAAGCAAAATTTGCGGGTAAGGGTAGTCAATGCCGGACAACTTTACAATGAATTTTCTTCGGGTACGCCCGATGCGGCAGCATATCGCCGTTATTTGAAAATGCTTTATGACCGTGCCGAAACTCCCAACGATGCTCCCAAGTATCTGTTGCTTTTCGGCGATTGTGTGTATGACAACCGCATGATAACCAGCGAATTTAAAGGCGGAAATCCCGATGATTATTTGTTGGCATACGAGCGCAACGACCATGAAAACTATGTGCGTCAAGTGTATTCCATCGGTACGTTGCACAGCTTTGTAACCGACGATTACTTTGCACTGCTTGATGATAATGAAGGCAAGAACCAGTCGCTGGAAAAGATTGATTTAGGTGTGGGGCGTTTTCCGTGCAATACTGAAGAAAAGGCCAAATGGTTGGTTGACCAGAGCATTTCCTACATGGAAAATAAAAAAACAGGCTCATGGAAAAATAAAATGTGGGCGATTGGCGATTCGGGCGACGATAATCTACACATGGACGATGCAGAAAAAAGTGTCGAAGCAAGTTGCCAGTTCAATGAATGGCAGTTTCCTGCTGCGTAAAATTTATCCCGATGCCTATAGCGTGACGCTCGAGGCAAAAGGTGCCACCTATCCGGAAGCAACGCAAAAGTTAAAGACAGCTATGCAGCAAGGTGCCCTTATCTTCAATTACAACGGGCATGGTCGTCCAGACCGCTTGTCGCATAAGTTCCTGCTTGACAAAAAAGACATGACAGATAACATCAGTCAGTCTGCTCCGTTGTGGATTTTTTCTTCTTGCGAAATAACCCCCTACGACCAACCCATTGAGGATTTAGGCCGCAATGCCCTTTACGCTCCACAAGCACCCGCAGTAGCTGTGCTTTGTGCAGCCCGTTCGGTTTATGCCAATTATAATCTTTCGCTGAACCGAGGTTATATAAAATACCTTTTTGGAAAAGACAAAACTGGTAAGCGGAATACTTTAGGCGATGCACTTCGACTCACCAAAACCGAACTGCTTTCAAGTTCGAGCGGTATAGGTACAGACCAAACCATCAACAAACTGAAATACGTGTTGCTTGGCGACCCTGCATTAACCCTTTCCTATACTGAAGAAGGCATTATGGTAGACAGTGTGAATGGCGAATCAGCCGAAACATTCCAGCATTTACCCGTAGGCAAAGTGG
>VOFC01005295.1_pt1 | contig 37220 bp, 50 predicted proteins | sample 5384161 | NCBI WGS metagenome assembly VOFC01 (sample SAMN12384722, study PRJNA508395) | human gut metagenome | isolation source: healthy gut B | host: Homo sapiens | reverse complement strand
TTGAATTGCAGGACAGCCTTTGCAGGGTGCTGTGGGTCGCGGCGCTCCAACTCATCAAACAGCATCATCAAGGGGTTCTCGACCATTTCATTTTCGCTGACTTGGCAATTCAGAATCATATACATCAATGTGGAAAAATTCTGCTCACTGGCAGGGGCTTCGTACATGAGATAGAGAATCAATGCGGAGATCAGCAGCACAGAAGAATCATCCCAAAACTTATCACCGCCGCTGGGGGCATCCTTGGGTTTGGTGTTGTTGACGATAGCGAACGCCAGCTTGATGGCGTCCTCATCGGTTTCGAGATAGGCCATCGGATTGTAATGGCCTTGAAAATGCACAAGGTCAAGCACTGTCACGCTGATACCTTTCGTTTCCATAATTCTGCCAAGGGTGCGTGTCAATTCCCCCTTGGGGTCGAGAAAAAGAAAAGAGCCAATCAGTTGCAGTGCATTGGGCTTTACATAAAAGCGTGTCTTGCCGCTGCCGGATCCGCCGATTACGATAATGTTGAGATTATGTTTATGCGCGTGGCTGTCGGTGCTGAAGCGTACATTCTCGGTCAAGATGTAGTTTTCTTTGGAGTTTGCTTTGGTGTTTCGATACTTGAGGTTAAGTGTGTGGGCGCTGCCCCACTTGGCCGTGCCATGCTTCTGCGCCGGGGTGGCGATCTGCTTGGTCGAGCATATAGCAGTAGACGGCCAACGGATAAAGCACCAGCACCGCCAGCAGAAATTTTGGAGTGCTGGCGCACCATTTCAATGCCATGGATGGGGTGAATGCAGAATTTCGGACAACACTGCGGTGATTTCTGCCAACCCCTGTGCCTGTTCAGTTGCCTGTGCCAGCGCTGCGGCAGTAAACAGCAGCGGTATCAGCAACAGCCCGTACAGAATTATTTCTGTGCGGCGGTCTTTATTCGGACGCATGGATTAACGGGCCTCATCCCGCTGCGGTGCGCTCTGGCCGCGCTGCAAACCGAGTGCCTTTTCTACAGTGTCTCCAATAGTCACAGACAGTTCCCGAATTTCTTCCAGTGTTTTGCGTTCCTCACCGGGTGGAATGTGGGTGTCCATCCCGTCCAAAACAGAGGCAGCGGTATCGGGCATCGGCAGGGAAAACCGCCCGCAAAACTCCACCGAAACGGCCATCGCCGTTTTTCGCAGATAAGGCGCTTGAGAGATACCCGGCGTGTGCTGCTCTGAGGTTGCAATGACGATTTCGGCGGGCAGTCGTGCCAGCACTTCACGCTGCGGCATGGCCGTTGGAAACACAAATCGCGTGTTGCTCGGCATCGTACCCGACAACGCCCTCATTTTGAAATATGATGTTGACCGGGGAAAGGCGCTCCAGTTCATTGATGGCCTTGTCCATCTGCTCTGGCTTGATTTCAGGAATCGGATGCGGCTTATTGCCGTAGGTCATGGACACATCGAAAATTGAGCCGACATTATAATAACCATTGACGCGCACAAGCTGCGGGATGCCTTTTGCCCCTTTGTTTACACGCCGCCCGAATTTATCCCAGTCTCTGGCGGTCAATACGGCCCGCGCTTGCGGCAGGGTTTTGCAGCACAAGTGCTGCATTGCCGGATGTGATATGACTGCCAAGCCGCCCCCTGCCGTACAGATAGTCGGCAAGGTGCTGGCCATCCTGCACAACTTCCTGCAATACGGATTTTTGCGCCGCAATGGTTTCTTTAAGCTCGGCTTGCTTTTTCGCTTTCCATTCCTCGATGGGCAATCGCTGTTCGTACATTTATCGCTCCTCCTTCGCAGTAATATCCTGCACTTTTTCCTGTGCCTGTGCTGCTGTACGGGCGGCTTTTTTCAGTGCCATAATGGTTGCCCGCACAGATGGCCGGGGGTCAATATCCAAAGTTCTTCCCGCGCGTCAGCAAGCTGTCGCCGGATTGACGGCGGGTTGGGTCTTTTTTTCGGTCTGCCGTAGTGACCTTGGGAATGGCATACCCAAGCTGCTCATAGATACGGTTCAGTTTGGCGACATCTTCGGCTTTGAACATGACGTCAACTTTTTTCGTTCTGTGCCTTATCCTTTGATGACCGCGAATAAAACGCCGTACTGCTTGGCCAATTCCTTAAACTGTCCCACGTCTTTGCTTTGCAGGGCAATAATTTTTAGTTCCTTTGCCCTCCCGCAACAGACGGTCAAGGCTGGTTTTGCCTTTCACTTTAGGGATTTTCCTTGGCGTAGGCCAGCGATAAGTGCCAGTGCGTTTTTTAATGCCCAGCGCAGACAGCTTAATGGCTACTTCGGTAACCTGTAAGGCTTCCCGCACCATCTGATCGGCTGCTTCGCCTCCGTTGTTCATCTTGTTTCACCTCATTTCGTTCTTCCCTGTGCGGCAAGTTCTGCTTGCCGTAGTTTTTCCTGCACCTCGGCAGCATCTGTTTCGATGTCGGAACAGATGTAAACCTCATGGCGCAGGGCTTTCATTTGCTGGGTCAGTGATTTGATTTTTTCTTCCCGCGCGGCACGTTCCGGCTCACGTTTTGGCGATACAGAATTTTGCGCTGGCGGGCAAGCTGTTGGATTTGACTTCTGCATTTTCCTTGTAGGCCAGCAGTTCATCCATAGTTTCAATATGGTTTTCCCATAGGAATTTTGTCTGCTGCTGGTATCGGCTGAACAGCAGAAAATCCTCACGCAGCAAAAAGTAGCAGCGCTTTGTGCTCTTGCCGTGGTAGGCTTTCCGCAGCAGGGCGCAGTAGTGATAGTAGCAAGCCATAAAGCCGGATACCTTGGGATACCGGCGCGGCAGCTTGCCGCGATACCGCACTCGCCGCACAGTGGGCTGTAATTCTGTGGGCTGCCATTTCGGTTTTGCCGGGGCGTTTTCCTGCCGGTATTCCTGCTGCATTTCGGTGGGCATACGGTGCAGTTGGCGGTAATACTCCCGCAGCGCTGTCTCGGAAAAGCGCGGGTCGAGCCGGTCAATGCGGATATTTCGTTGAGCGTCCTTATGGCGCACGGCCATGTGTTCCACACGCGGCCCATATTTGACCGTGTAGCCCATGTTCTGCAATTCCGTGATAAAGCCATCAAAGCTGTCGGCGGCAGCAATAGCCTGTTCCACATCTTTGCGAACCATACCTCGGATGGTAGGCTTGCCGCCCTGACCGCTTAGCCACTCGTCATAAGCTTTTCCCTTGCCGTCCGTTTCGATGACGGACAGCCGATTTTCTCGGCAAAGTTCATCCGATACCTGTCGGATTCCGTGGTAGTAGGTGTCAAAGTTGTTGCGGAACATTTTTCCGTCCGCATAGGATACCGAATTGACGACTATATGATTGTGCAGGTGGCCTTTGTCCAAATGGGTGCTGACCGTACACTCAAACCGATCCGCAAGAAACCGCCGTGCAAATTCACAGCCAATCTCGTGTACTTGGTCGGGCGTGGCTTCACCGGGGCTGAAACTTTGTATGATGTGGTAGGCCAAAACTCCCTTATCTGTGGGTTGCTCCCACAATCGTTTGGTTAATTCCATGCTCATACAGGCTGTCTCCGGGTCACAATGAAAGCCTGTCACATACAGTTGATGCTCTGTCTTATCTTGGTTCTGCGTATAGGATAAGAGCCGCCTTAAATCATCATCAGCAAATTTTTTCGGTTTTGTTTGGATTGCTGGTATAATCCAGACATCGTTGCAGATGATGCTTTACTGCTTTGATTTTTGTATAAGCTATTGGACCCCACCTCCCTTAATGTACCTCCATATTTGCTCCATGATTTGTTTTGCAGTCAGCAAGTCGGTATTACTTACTTTTCCGCTGGCGTTGGCAATGTGGGCAAGCTGGTTTAGATTGTTGCCAAGGGCTGCAATTTGGCGTGACATTTTTATGTAGTCGGCTGTCGGACGCTCCAGAAGTGGAGCGTCCATCAACACTTTGCGCAGCACTTGCTCTTGATTTAGCCCTGTGCTTTTACTTAAATACCGCAGTCGTTCCTGCTCGTCTTGATTGAGCCGTAGGATTTTTTTATAGGTTCTTGCTTTCATAATTCACCATCCGATGCAGGGGTTTTAGGGGTATTCCCCTAACAAGTGGGCGATGTGATATCACATTGCCGTGCTTGCTCGTACTGTGCCATAGGCACAGTACGCCGCCTGCTGAAAATCACCACGGCAGCTGCAACCCTTTCGGGTAGCATAGCGTTCGACACGATGAGCCAGCCGAAACATATTAACCCGGTCACGCAGGCTGTACTCGGTAGCCGTGACCTGTACACCGCGCTGCATGAGCCGCTTGAAAAAGGAGTACAAGTGGCGCTCCTTGCCGCTGATCTGCCGCATACGGCAGATGTAAACCCGGTCAACTTTTCCGGCCTTAATCTGCTGCATCATATCGCGGTAGCCGGGGCGCAGCAGCCAGCCGCCGCGCTCGTCAATGCTTCCACCGACAATATCACAGCCGTCATGCAGAGCCTGCATTGAGCAAACTTTATAGCTGTTCATTGTGCCATCGTAGTCGCCGGGAATTCGCGCGTACACCCACGCGCGGGGTCTTTTCTGTTCGTCCATTGTTCACCGTTCCTCATAAAAACTTAGTTGTTCGCCCTCCTGCAGAAAGCGTTCGTCTATCTCACGAAAAGTGCGCCGCCAACTAAAACGTTCGGTGGGTTTATTCGGCACGTCCTGTAATTCAGGCAAAAAGCTGCCAGAGTTCGGGGTGGTATCTGTAGAGATGCCGCAGTTCGCTGATTGATGCGTTCGGGCAAAACCAACAACCCCGCGTTTAGTGAAGTCATACAGCGGGGACAGCAGCCCTCAGCTGCGCACATAGACCTTCGCGCTTCGGGTTCGGCCACATGGTACTTGTCCAGCAAAGAAATCTGACCGGGCTTTAATCGTGCCAGTCGCTTGGGTTCATCTGCGGCGATGCCGATGTACTGCACCGTGTCCGGGGGCAATGCCTTCTGATATGCCTTGATCGGCGGCAGCTTGCAATCCCGCTGAATTGTACAGCGCCCACTCAGAGGGAATCCCGAAAGCATCCCCTTGGTTTTTCCTCGTGTGACAACATGGTAAAAGCAGGATAGATAGGTCTTTTCGGAGCGCAAAACCCGTGTCGGGATGCCGCGCTGTTCAAAATACGGGATTGCTGTTTCGTGGATAAATCGGTTGTGTTCGGGCAGCTCGCCGGATATTTCCTCGCTGAACATGACCTCGCAATACACAAGTTCGTCCAGCGGTTCACCATGCTGCAAGGCCAGCAGCGCGGTGGCGATACTGTCTTTTCCGAAACTGCAACTTAAAATGTGTTTTGCCATCTTCTCTCCTATAAAAATAAAGGGAGGGCCACGCGGTCCTCCCTGTAAAAAATATATTTCATTTTCCGATTATTCCTTAGTCCTCGGTGTCCTCGTCATCATCGTCACGGGGCGCAATATCTTTGCGGCGGGCGCTCTTGTGGACCAGAACGGCCAGCCCTGCAAGAGAGATTCCCGCAATCGCCAGCTGCAGTCCCAACGAAGAATTGTCGCCGGTCTTAGGAATCGTCAGCAGCGGCGTGGGTGTTGCAGTGGGTGCAGCGGGCACGGGTGTCGGCGCTGGGGTCGTGTTCGGCGTGGGCTGCGGAGTATGGTCCGGGGTCGGCGTGTTGTCGGGGGTAGGTGTCGGTGTGTCCTCGCGGGCATCTTTCATTACCACGGTCTGCATCTCGCCGGTGGGCAGAACGGTAAAGTCGATACTTTCTGCAACCTTGTAGCCGTTGGGTGCGGTGATTTCCGTCAGTGTATAATCTCCTGCTGGCATCTTTTCCACATAATGTGGTTCGTTTGTGGAAATCCAACGGTCAATCTCGGTGCCGTCCTTGTCCTTGATAACCAGTTCTGCGCCGGGAAGTTCTTCGTTGGTGGTGATGTCTACCTTGGAAATTTTTACCTTGATGGTATCATCAAACATTTCAAAGGTCTGCACCTCACCTGTGGGCAGTACCTCAAACTCCACACGCTCCGCAATGGCATAACCGTCCGGGGCAGTCACCTCGGTCAAAGTATACTTGCCAGCAGGCAACCTTTCCATGTGGTGCGGTGCATCGGTAGAAACCCAGCGGTCAATTTCGTTGCCTTTTTCATCGGTAAGCGTAAGTTCTGCGCCGGGAAGTTCTTCGTTGGTGGTAAGGTCTTTCTTGGAAATCTGCACCTTGGTAATATCATCCTGCATAATAACGGTGGCATCGTCCAGCAGTTTCCAGTCATCCCACTTCCAGAACAAAATGTTCTTGGTGGTCAGATAGTAAACTTCGCACTCCTCCAGAGGATTGCCGTCCCTATCGGATTTCTGAATCAGGCGGAACGTAATATTATCGGCCAGTGCGTACCCATCAGCGGCGCGGATCTCCGTCAGTGTGTAAGATTCACCGAAATGCAGCCCGGTCACGCGATGCGGCTCATCGGTGGACACCCATGTGGTTACGGTATTGCCGTCCGTATCCTTGATAGCAAGGGTAGCGCCGGGCAGTTCCTCATCGTTGGTAAGGTCACGTTTGCTTACCCACATTTCCGTAGGCTTGTTGGCACAGGTGTTATCCAGCACCATAATAGCTTGTCCATCATAGGCGAAAGTAACCTCCATCGGCTCCTCGTTGACGTAATAGCCGAGAGGGGCGCGGAGTTCCTTGACGATGTAATTACCGCTGTTGGTGGTGGCGTCCTTGCGGATGCTGCTGCCGTAATACTCGCCGCGAATGGGAATATCGCAGTCAAAATAGGTGTAGCCGTCTGCGCCGGTTTCGGGGCTGGTGGCGACCAGTTCGCCCGCTGCAAACAGCAGTTTGCCGTCAACGCTGTAAATATCGTCGGCGGTGTACAGGTTGAACACGGCACCCGCAAGGTATTTGCCGGTTTCGCGGTCAACTTTTGTAAACACCTACTTTGGCCTTTTCACGGTCATTGTAGAATTTTAAGGTCTGCTGCTCGGTGAAATCGGCGTTGGCATCCTTGCTGCGCACGACCTCAAAACTCTGGGAAGATGCAGCGCCGTCAACCTTGGCAATGCTCGTGGCCATAACCACATCGTTCAGCTCGTTATCCCATGCAAAGGTGACATCATAGCTTTCAGTGGTGCCGATATAGCCGTAAGGCGGCTTGGTTTCCTCAATGTTGTAGCTGCCCAGCGGCAGGGTCACACTGACTTCGCCAATCGTGCCGTCATGGATTACGGACAGGAAATCGTAGGTGGCCTTGGTGCGGGCAGGGGCAAAGGCGGCAATGTCTGCGCTGCCGTCGCCGGTGGTGACTACGGCGACCACATCGCCCTTGGCATACCAAAGTGTGCGTTGACCGTAGTTGTCAGTCTGCCGATCCTGCGTGTAAATGTCCTCGGCGGCGGTGATGGTGTACTCGGCACCGGCCAGCGGGCGGGTTTCGTACACGAAATTGCCGTCCTCGGCCTCGCCGGTCATCCACGGGTCAAGTGCGCCAACTTCTGTTTTCCAGCCAGCTAAGACCTCGCCTGTTTTGCGGATCGTCAATTTGCCCAGCGTCTCATGGTTAGAGTAGTTTTCACCAATCACAAGGGTATCCATGCCGTTCTCGTTTTTGTCGCCGGTGGCTGCATAAATGCGGTCTGTGGTGATTTCAAAATCCACATAGTAGATGCCATCTGCATCGTCGGTTAAAATGCCGTTTTCATATCCGGCAGAATCCAGCCATTCGTTGTAGAATCCGTTCGGGCCGGTGACTTCCACAATGCGATATTTACCCAGCGGCAATTTTTCAGGCAGCGTTAAGATGCCCTCGCTGTTGGTGTAGAAAGTGTCTACATCTTTTGTCAGATGACCGTTGACAGTATCGGTCATCGTGACGAGTTTCAGGGTTGCCGTTGCTGTCATAACGGTAATGCCCCTGCTCGTCCAGCCAATAGATTTGGAAAGCGGTGTCGGGCAGCAGTACCGGTTTGCCGGTTTCCTCGTCAACTTTGGTGATGCGGAGATAAACTTCGATTTCCTCGTCCAGTACGGTGAATTTCTGATAACTGTCAGAGCCTGTCATTACGCTGTCCTTGGGGGTAGCCATAGCGCCCCACGGGTTGTTATCCTGTTCGGGGTCAACGGTGACAATAAAAGGCTCAGCTTGGAACAGGTCGTGCGGCACAGTTGTTTCCACGACGAGATAAGTGCCATAGGGCAAGCCCTGCACACGAATATTCCCGGTGTCATTGCTGAAGATTTCGGCAAGCTGGTATTCGTTGGCGCTGCCGGTGGGCTGCCAGCCATCGCCCTTACCGTTCTTGTTTTCTCCTGCGGCAGTCAGCGTTTTGTTGTACGCGTCAATTTCGTCAGCGTTGACCTCATAGGTCTTTGCGATGGCCTGCGTTTCCGCAGAAAAATCCCACTTCGGATGCTCGTTATCGTAGGTCTTATCAATGTAGGCATCCAAAATGCTTTGCAGGGTGTAGCTGCCGCTGCGGGTCTGTTCAAACTGCTTCAGTTTGGACAGGTCGGACACAAGGAAGAATGTAAAGCCTGCGTTTTCCAACTCCAGCCCATTGCTTTGACCGCTGGAGGATACGATTTTGCTGATTTCCACATTGCCTTTTGCTACTTGGTCTTGGCTTTCGGCCAGCACGTTGTCCGCATGGATATGGTAATTGGCGCTGTAGCTGGTCTTGTCGATCTGTTCACCAGCAGCCTGTCGGTTATCGGCAAAGGTGGTCTTTTCTACATACCAACCCTCATCAGAATAGGCAGGCGTGATGTAGTAGTTATGCTCATCGACAAGATAGCCGTCTGCAAAGGACAGGTAATAGGCATCGTAAGTCCAAGAGCCATCCAACGCTTTACCTTTAGAGACTGTAGAAAACTGGTTCTTGTAAACCCAATCCGTGTACTGGCCGCTGCCGTTCTTGGCAAGCGCGGCGGTCTGCCCGGTGACTGCCTTGGTGCGGCTGTCCACGGTGGGATAGGTGCCGGAAACAGCAAGAGCGCCGTCACGCAGCGGAATGACCGTGCCGGTGGAGCGCTCTACCACATAATATTTGCCTAGGTACAGGTTTGCGAAGGTCAGCCAGCCGTCCTCAATTTTTGCGCTGGCTACTAGATGGTCTTTTTTGAGAATCGGCAGATAGTCATTGACCCACTGCCCGCTGTTGTCGCGGATGGTCGTGTGCCAGATGGGATTGCCGTCTGCATCCACGATTTTGGAGTAGTCCACCACGCCGGTCACGCCATCGGGGTGCGTAATATCTTCGGCGGCGTAGAGGTCATACACCGCGCCGTCCAGCGCGGCATCGCCGTGAGCTTGCCCGCTGGCAAGGGCTGTGCCGTGGGCGGTGCTGCCTCCCACATACCGCACGGCATCAAGGTCAACCTTGGAGATGCTGATTTCGCCCAAGGCGCGGTCATTTTTCATAATGCCGTCTGAGGGTGTGACTGTGTAGCTATCCTCGTTGGCCGCTTTGCCGCTGTTGTCGGTGTTAAAAGTGCGGCTGGAATCCTTGCCAGTGTCGTAGATGGTAACGGTGGTTTCTACGCCCGTACTGGTGACAAGTTTGGTGCCGCCTTTATCGGTAGCGGCAATGTCGGCATTATAGTCAGCGTTGTCCAGCCAGATTACAGAATTGTCCTTGTCCTCGGTGATTTCGATATAGTAACCGCGCTTGCCCAGCGGAGTGTTGACGATGCCGGGATGATTGATGTCTGTCCAATCGCCAAAATAGCCTGTGGGCGCTTTGCTTTCCACAATGATAAACTTGCCCGTATTACGCTGGGTGTAGTAAAGGGTATGCCGCATGGAATCCGTGGTCACATAGGCTGCACTGTTGATGACCGCATAAGTGCCATCGCCTTGGCGCTGCACACTGTAAAGTGTTGTAACCACCGGTGGGCTGATATTTGCCTGTTACAGTATCCCACTGGAAAATCTCATATTGCGCGTCGGCAGCAATCTGATTGCCGGTTTCGCTGTCGGTTTTCTTGATGTTGACCTGCAAGGACCATTCATCGTTTTTCATCAGATAGGCATTGTTTGAATTGGCCGGTACAGAAATAGTCTGGTTGCTGCCGTTGCTGCCCCAATACATTTCAAAACCGTATGGAACACCCACTTCCTCATAGCGGAATTTGACGTTCGCCAGTTCTGCCTTTGCAGATGCAACCGCATTGTCCACCATGCGCTGGGCCTCGCCCTGCAACTCGGCAATCGCAGCATCGCGGGCGCTGTCGGCGGCTGCATCGGCTTCATCCTGCGTGGTGTAGGGGCCTACTCGCCCGTTGCGGCTGTCGGTGGTTTTGCTTACGGAGTAGTGCAGCGTCCAACTTGCGGATGCAGCACCGCCATTGTTTTGAAAATTGTCATCGTTGGTGTGGCCAGCAGTGGTAACGCTCTGTTTATCTGCGGGAGAAATATTCCATGTGCCGCCGTCAATAGTACCGCTTTTGGTGATGGGTTCAATCTCGATGGTCGCGCCGTCCACCTTTCTCGGTGGTTTTAAGCTGCACCTTGTTGGTGATGATGCCGTAGTCAAAATCAAAGCTGCCGCTTGCGGTCTGCGCAGGGGCTTCCCAGTTGGCGTAAATTTCCTGCACGATGGGTTTGGGATTCGGTTCGTCATCGGAAATTTCGGGGCCAATCACGGCTACAGTCTGCCAGCCCGCGCGGCCCGGCTGATAGATATAGGTGTAGTAACCACGGGCGGATGCGTAGGCGTCTGTGCCCTCCAACAGCGCCTGCGCGGATCCCATAAGAATTTTGGCGGCGGTGCTGTCAGGATAATTCTCGATAATCTGCATCTGCGCATCTGTATAGATCGTGCGGCAGGAATCCAGCAAACTCGGCGCTTCTGCCGAGAGCGCAACCGGAGGGAGCTCCTGCATACCGAGCGAAAGCTGGGTCAAACCGCCCCAGATTCTGAACTGGTTGCCGTAGTGGTCACCGGGTACATACTGGTCTGCGCCAACCATAGAAGTATCGACGTAAGTGTACGTTGGGCAGTTCTTGGTCTGGCCGTCTGCGCCTGGGGTGCAGCAGTAGGCGGGTTCGCCGTTGAACCAGATCAGCCAAGTGCCGTTGACCTTGGCAACCTTGGTGATCTTGCCACTTGTTACGTCGGGGATAGGGCGTTCGCCGTAGGCAGCAATACCGGCATCAGCAAACGGAGATGCCACCGTGTGTTCACGGTCAATGGTGACATACAGCGTTTTAGTCTGCGTGCTGCCGTCCGAGCCGGTGTAGACAAGCTGTGCGTAAAAATCGGCAGCGGCCTGTACATATACGCCCATGACAGCGGCAGATGTTTCATAGTAGCTGCTGTGCAGCAAGGTGTCGGCATCAGCGGCGGGCGCGCCGTAGAAGTCCAGCACGGTCACGCCGTCCGGCAGGATAATGTCTGTGCTGCTGCCGTCTGCGGGATATTCGACCTGCGCCATAATGGGAACAATGGCATAGTCTGCGCCGTCCAACAGGGGCGCTGCCATGGTAAGACCGTCATTGTCCAGTGCAGCGGCGGTCAGATAGCTGTCGCTGGTTTCTTCCAGTTGGCTTTCGGGCCACTCGGAAATACCGATTTTAGTTTCACCAGTGGCAACCGGCAAACCCTCGCTGCCGATGTAGGAACCAATGGGTGTATCGGGCAAGTCAGTGTACAGTTCCGCGCCGACAACGGCAGCAGAGATTTCTTCTTCAGCGGGCTGCTCTTCTGCCGTTTCCGGGGTAGCTTCGGTTACATCCTCGCCGGGGTCGGGGCTGCTCTCGTCGGTCTGGCCGTTGTCTGTTTCAGACGGCTCGGTCTGCTGCTCCATCTGCACGGTTTCCTCGGTGGGCTGCGGTGTGGGTTCCTCCGCAAACGCCGCACCGGGCAGCATGGAGCAGAGCATTACCGTCGCCGCAAACAGCGCGGTAACGCGTTGCTTCAATTTATAATGTGTTTCTTTCATTGTGAAATCCTTTCAAAACAGAGATTTTTTCACGAAAAAAAGCGCCTGCAAAATGCAGACGCTGCGGTTATCTTTCGGGGGTATCTTGGGCGGGCTGGCCTTTTGCTTTTTCAAATTTTTCGCACTTGGCTTACAAAACCGTCCAATAGGCAGGTATGCGCTTGTAGGTCAGCGTAGTAACAGGAACGGTCAAATCCACGGCGATCCATATCTTTGATCGTGCGAATGGAATCTGCCCATTTTCTATTTATGAGCGAAATGCGACCATCTCCATCACGGTTTTGAATGGCCGCTGCCAACACATATTTTGTGCGCTCCAAACCATATTCCGCCACTACCTGTTCAACAGCGCCAGCGCCCAGCCGCATACCATCAAAGCGCTGTGCAAGCGCTGCGTCAATCTCGTCCCGACACCTTTCATTCAAGTGGCAAGACGCATGGTACTGCTGCAATTCGCCGTGTTCGCGGGCATAAGTGACGGACTGTCGATATACTTTTGGTGGGTTCTGCTGCTGCTCCTTTTTCAGCAAGTCATCTGCACGGTCTTCCACGCACTGAGCCACAATGCTCATATAATCGGTTTCCAGCTTGGAAAATTCCTTATACACATCCGCCAGCGGCGCGGGAGATTTCAGCAGCGCCCGCACCTGTGCAGGGGCGAGGTTCATTTCTTCCGTTGCAAGAATAATGTCCTCACGGACGCTGTACTCGTAAGCGTGGTGTAGAATTTCTTCTGGCGGCTGTGCGGTCAGCCATAGGCAATAGGCGCTCTGCTCCACCCGCATTTTTTCGCAGAGCTGCTCCTGCAGGGTCATTCTTTTACCTCGCACACCAAAGAATTGGTTTCCAGCACATGACGCCAAAAATCGACCTGCCTGTCATAAGACATATTTTCATAGCAGACATCAATCAGCGTTGCATACAGCTTTTCCTCATCTTCAGGGGAAATGGCAAGAGAAATATTGTTTTGCGAACAATAGCACAGGTAATCAACAAGGTCGCCCATAGTATCTGCACCGCTGTTCTCCAACAATTCTTCCCACTCGTGCGGAAAACCGAGATCTTCCAGCACAATATCCACCGTGTCGTCACACATAGGAATGCTTACGGTTACTTCCTCTCCCGGATGCGGGCTGAAACAGTCCAAAATAGGTAAACAGCCAGCGTGTCCGGCTGCATCTGCCAGCGTGTTTGCCAGCAGACTCATCATTTCATCGTGCGTCATAAAATCCTCCGAAGCAGATAAGATCCCACAAAAATTACGACTGCATACTGAATAAATCACTTCGTGTATGCAAATCATTCAACATCTCTCCATTCCAAGGAGTTGTTTTCAAGCATATCTTCCCAAAATACCATCTTGCCGTCCATGTCCATATTCTCATAGCAGATTTTAAGCAACGCAGTAAAAAGAACATCATCGGCACTTGAATTTTCGGATTTGCTTTTGTTTAGATAATCGGCAACGTCTCCAATCGTTTCAGCACCGATTTTTTTCAGTAACGGTTCGCACTCTTCCGGCCAGATTTCGCTGCCCACCGGCATGATGCGCATAACACCGTCAATAGGATACTCTATGCGAGTTTTATCCTCCTCGCACTGTGAGAAACCGTCTATAACGCTAATACCGCCCTCATACCTTGCCTTTGTAAGCAGGGTCAACGCTAATTCTTCAATAAGTTCGTCATAAATCATGTTTTCCTCCAATAGAAAAAGCGCCCACAAAAGTGAGCGCCCAGATAAAATATTCGGTTATGAGAACACCGGTAAACTTCCGTTTGCTGCATCTGTTTTCAGAATGGTGATCCAGTTGCTTTTTGCCGTAGAGAAACCGCACGATATGCACCGTTTGCGTGGCATCGTCCACCGTGTAAAACGCAAGGTAATTCATAACGATGGTGAAGCGGATTCCCCATAAGGAAAGCAGTTTGTCGGAAACGACTTCAAATTTGTGCGGGAATTCTGCCAGTGCTCCGATTTTTCGTCGGCCACATCCAACAGCTTGTCGGCGGCAGTTGGATTTTTCAGTACAAGGTCGATATAGTCGTAGGCGTTCGCCATATCGCGCTCGGCAGCGTGGGTAATGAATGTTGTATTTCATCTGCGCTCCCTGCGGTGGCGCAAATCAGCCATAACATCGGCAAAGGGGCGCGTGTTCCCAGCGTCAATGTCGGCAAGGCCCTCTTGCAGCTTGCTGTACAGTTCAATGCGGCCCGCCATTTCCTCATAGGTTTCCATGCTCATAACGGCAAGGTCGCCCTTACCGTTTTTGGTAATAAAGACAGGCTCGTTGTAGGCATGGCAGTAAGAGGAAATGTCATTGTAGTTGTTCCTTAAATCTGCGCTGGAACGAATGTTCGGCATAGATAGCACCTCTCTTTCATACACAAATTATATCATAATTTGTGTATGAAAACAAGTAGGAGTTTTAGTTGAAGGTGACAGTCCAGTAGGTATACTGCCCCTCGGCGGTGGAGCAAAACCAACAGGCTACACCCATGCTCGTAAAGCTGGCGTTGGTGATGTTGGCATAGTGGGCAGGACTGTTCTGCCAATAGCTGCATACGCTGCTGGCCGAGCCGATAGGCCCTGCCGCGCAGATTTCGCTGCGGGTAGTCATGCCGCTGTGGTCGAACGCACCGCCCGCGACAAAGCTCTCGCAGCGGGCATCTGCCGCCGCGCTCAGCCCGCCGTCCATTGCCAGCGGGGAAAGTCCCGCCGCCGCACGGATGGCGTTGATGTTCTCCTGCACGGCCCAGTATGCGCTGTCGCTGCTGTCGATGCTCCACCATTGCTCCGTACCGGCTGCGAGGTCGAACGGCACCGCACCATAACTCATACCAACCTGTGCCGGAGTGTCTGCTACAGTTTCCTCCACCGGTGCTTGCGTGGGCCCTGCGGTGGGGACTGCCGTAGGCTCTGCTGTCGGCGCGGGCGTGGGGGCCTGTGTCGGTTCGGGTGTCGGCACAGGGGTTGCAGTTTGCGCAGGTTCGGCGGTTGCAGCAGCTTCCACCGGCTGCGCATTTTCTTCGGTGGCCGGTGAGATTTCCACCAGTGCAGCCGGTTCAGCCGCAAGAGTTTCATCCGCTGCCGCTGCACACCCGGACAGCGCCAATACCATGCCCAATGCAACAATAGATTTTTTCATAAAAACTACTCCTTTCATCCTTGGGGTGGTCGCGTATACGATTGGTCTTTCTGCCTTTAATCATAAAATTTATCGTTCCTCCTGTCCACGCTGTCGATTGTCGGTCTGACACTGTTGTTCCGGCTCGGTGTCGGTCACAATGTCTTTGTCGTTCATGTTCAGCAGTCCCTCCAGCACCGCAAGACGCTTACTCTTTTCAGTCAGTTCCGTTGCCTGTGGAAATGGCCGCTTGACTTCTTCCTCGGCGCTGGCAAGCTGCTGTTCCAACTGGATTTGCATATTGCGGGTCTTTTCAATGCTCGGTTCAATACCATTTGCCAAATTGGAAAGGCGTGTCAGATTGCCTAGCACATCAGCTCCCAGCTGAGTGCTATATGTACCAGAGCCAGCCAATCTTGCATGGTATTCGTTGCCAAAAGGCAGATGTTGGATTTGCAGTTCCATACCCTTGAAATACCCGATAGGTACGGGCTTTTCGCTATTCAGTGCCAAGCCCAGCAGACCCTAACAGGGCTTTCCCCGCAGGTTCTTTTTCGTAGTAAACTTTCTTTTCCAACTGGATACAGAAAACATCTTTGCCGTCCGCATCCACTACGGAGTGTTTCTTTACGGTGGCGGCGTCTACCGTGGCATTTTCAATCTGTTCTTTGCATTTTCGGATTTCAGCCGGGAAGCCGATGGCAATTTTATTTTCCAGTTCATACCGCTGGCTGTCATGGGCAGCTTTCAGTGTTTTAAGACGGGTCAACTGCACGTCCAAGTCCATCTTTTCCTTGATAAGCGGATTGCCAGCCGCCAATGCCTTTACCTCGGCGTAGGACAGTGCAGCCTCGTCCATATCATTGCAGCTGCGAGCCGGAGATTTTGAGGTCATAATCTGACCGATGAATTTTTGCTTATTTTCGATAAGCTGCCATGAGTAGGCATCAAATGTTCCCTCCGTTACATAACGGAAAACATAGACCTCCTTATTTTCATTGCCCTGTCGTAATATTCTGCCCTCACGCTGCTCAATATCAGATGGCCGCCACGGTACATCCAGATGGTGCAACGCAATCAACCGCTTTTGGACATTGGTTCCGGCTCCCATTTTGGCCGTGCTGCCCATCAGCACGCGAACCGCACCGCTGCGAACTTTTCCGAAAAGTTCCGTCTTGCGGGCATCGGTGTTTGCTTCATGGATGAAGGCAATTTCTGTTTCGGGGATTCCGCGCTCGATCAGCTTTGCTTTCATGTCATCGTAGACATTGAAAACGCCAGCCTTGGGCGTGGACAGATCGCAGAAAACAAGCTGCGCACTGCGTTGGGGCATGGTCTGCTCCCATATCTCAAAAATTTTGCCCACACAGATATTGACCTTGCTGTCAGGATCATCGGGCAAGTCGGGGTCGATCAAGCGCTGATCCAGCGCCAATTTGCGTCCGTCGTTGGTGATCTTCAGCATATTGTCCTCGTAGGGCTTTACCATTTTATTGCGGATTTTGTCGGCCCGTTCGCCCAATTCCGCTACCATCTGTTTTTGTATTTCAGAGGGCTTTAGCTGGATGTTGGTCGGCTTGCCGCCCACAAGAGCAGGGACAGGCAGTTTCAGCATATCTGCCGTCTGAATGTCGGCGCATTGCTTGAACATTGCCATAAGTTCCGGCAGATTGAAAAAACGAGCAAAGCGCGTTTTTGTGCGGTAGCCGGTTCCCTCCGGCGCAAGTTCGATGGCTGTGACGGTTTCGCCAAAGGTGGCCGCCCAACTGTCAAAGTTTGCAAGGCCGTTGCGTTCCAAGGTGTACTGCTGCAAATAGCGCTGCATGGTATACAGCTCGGTCATACTGTTGGAAATGGGGGTGCCTGTGGCAAACGTTACGCCGCGTGCCCCGGTGATTTCATCAAGGTACTGGCACTTCATAAACAGGTCACTGGCCTTTTGGCTCTCGGTGGTGCTGATACCCGCGATGTTGTGCATCTTTGTAACGGTCATGAGGTTCTTGAAATTGTGTGCTTCATCGACCATGAGGGAGTCTGCGCCCAGTTCCTCAAAAGTCACCACATCATCCCGCTTCGGGGCGTCCAGCAAATTTGACAGCTTGGTTTTCAACTGCTTTTTCTTACTTTCCAACTGCTTGACGGTCAGACGGCTGTCGCTGTTGTCCATGCTCTCCAACTGCATCTCCAGTTCGTCAATTTGCTTGCGGATAAACTCGGCTTTTTCTGGCATCGGAAAGTGGAATCTTTTCAAACTGGCTGTGACCGATTACCACAATGTCATAGTTGCCGGTGGCGATTTTGGCACAAAACCGTTTACGGTTTGACTTTTCAAAATCGCGCTGCGTTGTCACCAAAATGTTTGCATTGGGGTATAGCTTCAGCGCTTCACTGGCAAATTGGCCTGTTAGATGATTTGGCACGGCGACAAGTGTTTTGCTGCATAATCCCAATCGCTTTTTCTCCATCGCGGCGGCGACCATCTCATAGGTTTTTCCTGCGCCGACAACGTGCGCCAGCAGTGTGTTGTGCCCGTACAAAAATATGCGCAATGGCATTGCGCTGGTGGGGCCGCAGCGCGATTTCCGGGTTCATGCCGAAAAAACTGGATGTGGCTGCCGTCGTACTCACGGGGGCGGATGCAGTTAAACTTTTCATTGTACAGCGCCACCAAACTTTCCCGGCGCTCACGGTCCTTGAAAATCCAGTCTTTAAAAGCATCTTCTATCATCCGCTGCTTGGCCTGTGCTTCTTCGGTGGCAGGACCATTGAGTTTATGCTGCTCCTTGCCGTTTTCGTCATAGATTGTATCGTAAATTTTGGTGGCCCGCAGGTTGAGTGCGTTCTCCAACAAATGATAGCCGTTGATACGTTTTGTGCCGTAGGTGTTCGTGACGCGGATATTATCGTTGCCCTGGCTCTTGTTGGAAATATACCAGTTATTCAGGTATTCATTGTAACGGACAGCTATTTTCTGTTCGCGGTAGGTTGACTGAAAAAAGTTCATCGGCAAATTGCTTGATGATTTCCGGCCCGATCCATGTGACACCCAACCGAACCGTTATCTCGCCCGCCGTCAAGTCCTTGGGCTGCACCTGTTCCAACGCTTCTACATTGATGCGGAACGCCGGGTCTTGGTCGGCTGCAACATGAGCAACACGCAGCTTTTCGCGTACATTGCCGGATAAATACTCATCCGCCATAAGGTAAACAGGGCTGCCGTCCTCCTGTTTGCGGAAAGGCTCTACAAAAATAACGCCCGCTAGTTCCTTAGCAAGCGTTGCTTCATCTTTTCCGGTAAGGTGCATCATGTAAGGCATATCGACCTTGGCACGTTCCCCGATGCTCAGTGCCAGAGCGTCCGATGCCGTGTCGGCGTGGTCGGGTATCTGTGCAGAGCGGATAGTCCTTTTGGTGAACATATCCGACTTGCTGATAAAGTTTCCTTTTTCATCGACATTTTCCAGTGAACACAGCAAATAGTAGCTGCTGTCATCCCGGAAAGACAACTCCGCGCTGCGGCTGTTGATAAGGCCGTGCTTGGCGCGGAAGGCATCATACTGGCGGTTAAGCTGGGCTTGCAGACGGTGGATTTCTTCGTCCGGCAAGTCCTGCAACTGCGCATCGATCAGAGCGCGGGTGGTATCGCGCAGTTCCACCAGTTTGCGGATGCGCTCGGCGGATGCTGCGTTGGGATTACATTCCCGCATGACTGCGCCTTCGCGGTAATAGATTTTATCGTCCTTTACCGTGTAGCTGAAATTACGCACAAAGGATCGGCATCAATGTACTTGGTGTCCTCGCCGCTTTCCTCCTGTATGGGAATTTCGGCTTTTGTCAGCGTGGCGGTCAAGTGCTGCATAGCAGTGTCGATTTGCGTTTCCAGCAACGGCTTTCCGAAACGGTCCACCGCATCGGGGTCTATCGGCTGGCAGGTGGAAGTCGGGCCATACGGACCTGCGACTATCTCCATTCTGCCGCAAATCATTTCAGGGTGCTCCACAAAGTAGCGGTTCATGGTAATGCCGTTGGCATCTTCTGCAAGGTGCAGCCACGGCTCGTCCTGCTGGCGCAGTGTGTCACGCTTTTGCAGAAAATTACATCGGTCATGATCTTTGTGCCGCTGCCCTTGAACGCATTGTTGGGCAAGCGCACCGCACCGATGAGGTCGCAGCGCTCGGCAATGTACTTGCGGGCGCGGTCATCCTTTTTGTCCAATGTGCCGCTGGAGGTGATGAACGCCATGATGCCGCCGGTGCGCAGCTTGTCGATGCTCTTGGCAAAGAAATAGTCGTGAATGGGAAAATGCAGCCGGTTATACTGCGGGTCATTGACTTGGAAATTACCGAAAGGGACATTGCCAATAACGCAGTCAAAATAGTTGTCGGGGAGAAGCGCATTTTCATAGCCGGTCACTTGGATATTGGCCTTTTGATACAACTGCTTTGAGATGCGGCCTGTGATGCTGTCCAATTCTACGCCGTAGAATTTGGCATCACTGCTGCCAAAATGTCCGTGTGCGAGAAATGCGCCTGTGCCCATGCTGGGTTCTAGGATTTTGCCGCCTTTTACTCCGAAGCGTTCCAGTGCGCGGTAGATGGGGTGGATAACGGTGGCGGGGTATAAAACGCCGTCAGAGTGCTGCTGCGGGCAGCTTCGTATTCGGATTCAGACAATGCTGCTTTCAGCTGGCTGTACTCGTTCGACCATGCACTTTTGTTCGGGTCGAACGCATCCGAAAGCCCGCCCCAGCCCGTGTACTGCGCTAAAATTCTCTGTTCATCCTCAAAAGCAGGGCTGCCGCCGTTCGCTACGCGCTGCTCAATTTCTTTCAGCTTTTGGATGGCGGCAATATTGGCTGCAAATTTTTCGCGCGGTGCTGTCGGCAGGTTGTCCAGATAGGGTGCTTCATAGGTAATGGGTTCGCGGTGGTAGGGTTCATCTTCTGCCGAAAGCCGTTCTGCATCCGCCATAACCTGCTCCACAAAGGGGCTGGGTTCTTCGATGACTTCGCCCACGATGGGTTCGGCAGTTTCTTCCGGCTGCTCTTGGCGGCTTGGAACTTCCGGGGCGGATAGTGCTGCATTTTTGGGGTTGGCAGCAAGCAGCCGCGCAAACTCCTCGTGGCTGACGGCACGGCCTACCAGCGGGAAACTTTCATCCCGCAGATGAATGTTTTCTCTGCCGATTTCCTCCACGGTAAAGGGTCTGGCATCTTCCAGATAAACCGTGCTGCCGATAGTTACAGGTGATTTTTCGACTTTTCTTGTAGTCGGATGATGCTTTTCAAACTCTGCTTCGGCGGTATTGATAAAATCCGAGAAAGCGCTGTTTTCAATACCCTGCGCGGCAAGCTCGTGGTTATCGTGGAAGTAGTCGATATGGACAATGTTACCGTCAACCTCATAGCGGATTTCGTTCCGCAGAAGATTGGCATACACTTGGATTTCGTGCTCATCGTCCTCGGTGGTAGAGTAAGCAAACTCCACGCGGGTCAAGTCGGAGAAATTCGGCTCGTTTAGCCCCTCATTCTCACAGAAATCCGTGATGGCGTGTTTTGCATGATCGAGGGCGGCATCGTTCGCTGCGCGGGCGGCTTGCTGTTCTGCTGCCCATGCCTGATAGGGGGCTTTTTCGGCATCGGTCAGATACTGGTCGTTGTAAACCAAAAGCCGCAGGCGTTGGGCAACCTCTTTCCACTTCAAAACGCGGCGATACTCGCCGTCCTCTGTACGTCGAGTAATTTCAAGATTTTTGCCCATGTGGTTAAGAAAGCCGCGCCCACCATCACGGAAGAACCATGTGCCGCCGCCGATGCCGTATTCCTTTTTCAGCCAGCGGGCTTGATCTTCCTCGATAGGAAGTACCTGTGCAGAGAGATATTGCTGAATGCGAAATTTGCTATCTTCAAACCCGCCGCCTTTGCACAGCGCATCGGTAATGTCCTGCTCCGTAATGTACTTGCCGGATGCGTCAATGATGGGCTTGTTCCACTTTTTGGCTTCTGCCGCAAGGTCGATATTTTTTACCTGTTGCTCATGGCTCGGCAGCCCTGCCTTTTCAGAATCTTCGGGGTAAGGGTAAGCTGCTCCATCTGCTGCTGCACGGGTGTAGCCTTGATGGGAACCATCAGACGCCCTTTGCCCGATGAGGTCAGCAATCCTTGCGGCAACAGCATCCCATGTCAGATTGACCTGTGCTGTTTTGGTAAGATAGTTGCCCTCCCAAAGTTCAAGGTACATATCATGCCGGATAAAACCCACGGTATGGTCATCCACGAACAAATATGTATAAATTTGCTTGTAACAGTGCTTGCAAAAAGGCGCTGCGCTCGGCAAGGTCGGGATGCTCATTGAAATATTCCAGAATAGCCGCATTGTCGGCACGGCTGGAGGATTCTTTCGCCAGCAAGCCTAGAATCAGTTCATCGCTCAGCGGCGGCAAATCAGAAATGGGTACAGAAAAAGCGGAGGGCGTGGTATCGCTCTCCGCTTGGGGTTCTTGTATTACAGGCTGTAAATCTGCTGCATCGCCAGTTCCTCGGCTTGGCTCTGCAAGGCGTTCATCCACTGCGTCCAGCCCATCGGGTCTGTCTGCCGGTTCGGGGCGGTGCTCTGCTGCATCAGCGTCTGCATCGTCTGCTCGATTTGCCGGTGTACTGCGTTGTCCATCTCCGCCAGATGCGGGTACAGCGTTCCCTCCAGCAGCATCTCGTCGAACATCATCGGCGCGTTCTCTCGCAGGAATTTCCGCCGCAGGCTGCCGTACTTGCCGATCTCCGGCATCGGCGGCTCGTTCAGCGTCAGCGCCGGGATTTGGTAGCCGTTCACCATCATGTACTCCATTGTTGACCTCCTTGATGTTATTGGTTTCTTCCTGTTTGTCACCATAATAGCGGACTTTTTCGGCGCGTGCAACACTGTCGATTTCTCTCGTGATGCTGCCGATCTGCTGCATGAGAGGCCGTGCCGCCTGTTGGCAAGCGCTGCCCAGACACAGAGCAATGCGGTTTGTATCAAACTGGTTCACGGACTCAAGGGCAGACAGGTCCAGCCGCGCAGTATCCACGCCGCACCGCAGCGCGGCCATATACAGACAGCTTTGGGTGATAAGCTGTAAAAATAGCTGCCGCTGTTCGTCCGGCTTGGCCCACTGTAAGCTGCTGCCGTCTATGGCCTTTTCCAGCGCGGTTGTGAACATGGCGCTGCGCTGGGCAACGCAGGATGTGGAGAGCATGAGGAGGGCACTCTGGATGCTGTCGGCGTGATTATCCGCTACGATTTTATCCCAAACAGGCCGCCAGTTCTGGTCTGTAATGACCCACGGCAACGCTTTGGGATTCTCTGCGCGGAGGATGGTATCGGAAATGTCAAACAGATACCGCAGCCGGGAAGAATTGGCGCGAGTGTCAAATACTGCGATACCGTGTGCGCCGCGCTTGACCCAGCGACCCGCATTATTATTCCAGTAAGCTATGTCGGCCACGGCTGTGGCGGTGGGGCTTTGCTCGTGAATCAAAAAGCTGGTTCGGGAAACTATAATTATAAGCAATGGCCGCTGTCCGCAAAAATGCTTTCCAACGGTCACTGCTCTCCGTGACGGCTTGCAGTTGCTTTTTGGCAAGCGCACGGATATTTTCGTATTTAGCCATAGGCTGCTCCTTATCGCTCGTGCTGTTCTGCTTTTGACGGTGTGGCATTTTTCAAGTTCCGGCAACAAGTTATCTACCTGCTTATACCCAATCGGCTGAACATAAAAAAGCGTGTGTCTCGTTATCTTTGTGTGTCACAATAATATCGCTGACAGAGACGGAACGCATACTTTTGGCGTTTGGACGGTCATCCCGATTATGCCGTGAATAAATGCTGTCCAGCGTTTCCCAACGCTCCATCTGCCCCTTGTACACGAGTTCGTAGTCCTTTGCTCCGGCAGCGAACCTCGCAGGAGAATACTCCATAAAAACAAGGTCTCGCCTGTTAGTTTGATAGATTTCATAAGGGATTTGCACTCGCTTTTCGCTGCGAAATCCCCACGGAAAATAGGTGTCTGAATCAAATTGGAGTGGCTCATCCAGTTCATCTGAGAATACAACCGGTGTCACTGGCCGCCCACAATCCAAGGAATCCAGAATTTCATCCTTGAATTTTTCCACGCCTGTGTAAGGAACGATTTCACCGGCCCGACAGTCCGCCCTCATCATTGACCTGCCTGTTATATTTCAGCTGGCTTTGCGATTTACTACATATCAGCCCGATGCGTGGAGTCCCGAACGGTTTTAGGATTTGGCTCTCGCCCTCAACAACTTCGGAAGCAGCCGCCATCGCGCTGGGAAAACCCGCTTGATAAGGGCAGTAGCCGGGTTCAACAACTAATAATCTTGTCATCGGTGCCCCCCCTCATCTGCTGCCGTGCTGGTGGGCGCGGGCGTAGTTTTCCAGCAGTTTTACGATAACCTGCTGCATCTGGTCGCTTGTAAAGCCTTTCGGAAAGTATCGTTCAACTTTTGCAACGGGAATCATAAGCTGCGGGTCACGCGGCTTTACGCTGGCGGCTTGGCGGCCATAATATGCTGGATTTTTCTGGGGTCAGTACGCTTTTTCCTTGCTGGCTTCTTTGAGCTTTTTGCGCCTGTGACAGCGATGGTGTGCAACCCTCGATTCCATGTAAGAGAGGAAGTCCTCTTTGTTCTTCGGGGGTAAGGTAGCTAAGTTCTACGGCGGGAGTGGTTTTTAGTTTGCCATCATCCACCATCTGCATAAGTTCGGGGGTGAGTTTGTTCAGACGGATAAAGCGCTGAACTGTTTTGTAGCCCTCGCCACTTCCATCTGCAACTTCTTGCACTGACAACTTCTGGACAACTTGTCCAGAAGTTAAATCACGGCGTTGCCCTTTGCCTTTTAATAGCAGCTAATTTCATTTCATATGCTTTCGCCTTTTCACTCGGTAGAATATGCTCTCGCTGGCAGTTGCTATCCACCATCAGAATAATAGCAGTATCATCGTCCATATCCCGCACGATGCAGGGCATAGTCTCAACGCCCGCCCGCTGGCTGGCATGACAGCGGCGGTGGCCTGCCACGATTTCATACCCACCATCTTGCTGGGGGCGGACAATGGCCGGGGTCATGACACCGTATGCCTTGACACTGTCCACCATTTTGTCCATTTCGTCATCGTCACGAACTTGAAAAGGGTGATTCCGAAAGGGATGTAGTTCCGTCAGTGGCAAAATTTGGATTTTCTCCAGCTTTGCATCCTGCCGTTCCTGCTCACTCGAAAACAGATTATCGAGCGAGGGCAGATTGATGTTGCTGCCGTACTCTCTCATTCTCCGTCACCTCCTTGGCAAGCGCTTTGTATGCCAAACTGGCCGGGCCATTGGCATCGTAGGTCAGCACGCTATGTGTACTGGCAGCGCTTTCTGCCGTGCGCGTACTGACCGGGATTGCTGCACGGTAAATTTTCAGCGCGTGACCGTAGGCGCTGCGCAGGGCGGCGCATACATCTTTGGATAGGTTGGTGCGCTTGTCCACCATCGTCAGCACAATGCCGTCATTATCCAAGCGGGGATTGATACGGCGCTTCACTTGGTTGACAGATTTGAACAGGGACACCAGACCTTTGAGGGCAAAATGCTGCGCCTGCACAGGAATCAACACCCTATCAGCCGCAACAAGCGATGCTTACGGTGATGATGCCCAGCGAGGGCATACAGTCAATCAGGCAGTAGTCGTATTTATCCTTGAACGGCTCCAATGCCTGTTCCATGATTTTCTCGTGCGCCATAACGTTTACAAGGCTCACTTCCATATCGGACAGACCAATGTCGGAAGGAATGAAATCCACCTTTTCTTCATGGTGAATTACTACTTCTGGCGGCTTTTCGTCCTTGATAACCGATTCCATTAGGTCACTGATTGTTGCGCCGTTTTCGGTGCCCCATCATAGCCGAGATAGCTGCTCAAATCACCCTGCGGGTCGGCGTCCACCAACAGCACCTTGTAGCCCATAGCCGCCAGTGCTGTGCCGAGGTTTACAGTGGTGGTCGTTTTACCCACGCCGCCTTTTTGGTTTGCAACTGCAATAGTTTTCATGTTCCGCTCCTTTACCGTTCCATGCTAATAAGCCGACGAGCCGCCAGCAGATAATCGTTATAGTCCTTGCCGATGGCCGGGGGCGCGTCCTGTACGATATATCCGCGTTCTGCCAGCCGTTTCGCAACAGTTTTTGTGAAGTTCCGTCCGGGGTCATCACGGTCAAAGCAAAGCGACACGCGCTTTACTTCGGGATGCTGCTGCAAAAAAGTAGTCAATCGGCTGATGGTTCAACCCGCCCAGCGCCAAGTAGTGGACACTGCGCCACGGGGAATCATGTTTGTACTGCCGCAGCGTTGCGCCGGACATGGCATCAATGGGGGCTTCGTAGATCTCTACGGTATCGCAGTTTTCCGATTCCGCGGGAATCAGAAAGCCATACTGTTTTTGGCTGCCCGCGACATCTCCGCGAAAGCTGCCTTGACAGCCGCGCTGAAAAGCAGATCGCGGTACGCCGTTTTCATCTTTGCCCACAAAACACAGTTGCGGTAGTTGCCGCGCGTGGTCTGGTACAGGATTCCGCTGCCCACGCAGTAGCGCAGGACTTTCGGGCTGATGCCGCGGTGCATCAGATAGGCCGTTGCAGCTTCGGTGTTCCTGTCCGCAGGCGGCAGCACAAAGGGGCGAGATGTCTGCTGCTGCACAGGTGCTGCCGCCTTAACCGTCTGAACAGAGACCGGCATCGGTGTCATTTCGTTCAGCAACCGTACCGCTGAGACAAAAATCCATGCCCTCGACCTTTACCAGATAGTCGAGTGCATTGTTGCCACCTTTGCTCTGCGAAAACCAGTGAAACAGCCCATTTGCGGGCGTGATAACAAGGCTGCTGTGCGTCTTGGTGCAATACTCCTTGTCCGTTTTGCGCACAAGTTCGCCGGGGTGATAGGTTTCCAAATACTGCATCACGCTGATACGCCGCGCAGCTTCGATATTTTTCTGATATTTGCCCATGATGACCTCCGATTTTTGAATTTTTAGTCTGCCATTTTTGAAAGATTGTCCACAAAGCGAAAATGATTTCTCAACTACGTTGTCTGCCAGATTTTCAATCGTAAGTACGTCCGAAAAAATCAAAAATTGTATCGTGGATAGGTGCTTTTTCACTAAAAAAGGGCAGGAAATAAGTTCCTTGAAATTCCTAAAAAATCCACCAAGTTCTTCTCACTTGGGCCGACTCAAAATCCGTTGGTGGTGACACCGTGTGGGTTCGACCCCCACCACCGGCACTGATATAAAACCCCAAAAGGCGCAGAGCTTTTTGGGGTCTTTTTTGCATGGTCACGGGGTCGAACAGGGCGGCACGGCTAAGCCGCGCACAAAAAGTCTCCGGTGGAGACTTTTTGAGGCCCACGCCCCACCACCGCTTAACAAAACAGCCCGGAACTGCCGCCTGCATTTGCGGTGGTTCCGGGCTGTTGCTTTACCTATTCACCTTGCAACTGTCAACGTGCAGGTATGGGTTCCTGGAATGCCTTATGCCTTTTTGCTGTAATCGCGTGCGCCGTAAATGGCGGTGCCGATGCGCACAATGGTGGCACCCTCGCGGATGGCATCGGGGTAATCCCCGCTCATACCCATGGAAAGGATATCCATTTTAGCGTTCTCATAATGGCGGTCAGCAGCTTTTGCCAGCAGTTCCCGCATTTGGGCAAAGAACGCGCGGGTCTCATCCGGGGTTGCAGCTGCCGGCGGGATGGCCATCAGGCCGCGCAGGCGGATATGCGGCTGTGCGGCTGCCATATCCAGCAGGGGCCACAGGCTTTCGGCAGAAACGCCAGACTTGCTCTCTTCCCTGCCGATGTTGATCTCGATCAAAATTTCCTGGGTCAGGTTTGCGGCGGCAGCGGCGCGCTCCACCTTTTGCAGCAAATGCTCGCTGTCCACGCTTTCAATCAAAGCAGCACGGCCCACCACTTTGTTGACCTTGTTGGTCTGCAAATGGCCGATAAAATGCCCCGGCTTACCGCAATAAGCGTTGGCGTCGGTCTTTTCCACCAGTTCCTGCACATGGTTTTCGCCAAACAGGTCAATGGGCAAAGCGGCGCTGGCAATCACCTCTTCCACGGTGCGGGTCTTGCAGGCGGCACACAGCAGAATATCTGCCGGGTCGCGGCCGGCTTCACGGGCGGCGGCGGCCATATTTTCACGGATGCGGGCCACATTTTCGGCCATCATTGTCAGTTGTTCCTGTGTCAGCATGGTTCACATCTCCTGGTAAACGGCACGGCTGCCGCCGATGTATTTGGGGCGGGTGCGGGCGCAGATGATGGGTGCAGCGCCGATCTGCTTGATGGTCAGGCGCACCGGTACGGCCACGCGCTTTAAGTGCATGCCAATCAGCGTACCGCCGATATCAATTCCGGCAGCGGCACGCACTTCCTCCACCAGAACCGGATGTTCAAACGCCTGCCAGCAGTTGGTTGCCCAGCTGCCGCCCGCATGGGGCTGCGGCACGGCGTTCACCTGTTCATAACCATACTTTTCGGCAGCTTCCTGCTCGATGACAATGGCGCGATTCAGGTGTTCGCAGCACTGGGCCGCCAGATAGACGCCCTGCGCTTTGAGCACCGGCAGAACACCCGCCAGCACAGCCGCGGCGGCTTCCATGCTGCTGTCCTTGCCAATATGCCCGCCAACGATCTCGCTGGAAGAGCAGCCGACCACAAAAATATCCCCGGCGCGCAGGTGTGCAGCCGCCAGCAGTTCTTCCGCTGCCTGGCGTGCCTGCGCCGTAATGGCGGCGCAATCCGGTTTTTGAACGGTGTTTTGTTCCATAATCTACCCACCTTTTTTCATTTACTGATCCGGCATTATTATAACACGGGATGCAAGGTTTGTACATTCTTAAACGGTTCTAAACCAATCTTACCCCCATACAAAAACGGTGCAGCAAAGCCGCAGCCTGCTGCACCGTTTTGGGGCACTGCTGAAAACAAACTTATTCTCAGCGCTTGATATCGTAATTCATGTCCATCAGGTTGCGGATGGTGGAAACATCATCGGTGATGTTGGCATCGCCATGGATGGTGTGCTTGATGGCGGAGCTTGCCACCGCAAAGTTGACCATATCCATCGGCTTGTAGTTGTGCAGCATGGCGTAAATCAGGCCGCTGGCAAATGCATCGCCGCCGCCTACACGGTCCAGAATATTAAAGGTAAACAGCTTGCTTTCAAAGGTACGGTCCTCATACCACATAAAGGCTTTCAGGCTGTTCTCAGAGCCGGAATGGGCATAACGCACATGGCGGGCAATGCACTTGATGTTGGGGTAACGCTCCACAAAGCGCTGGAAGATCTCGTCCTGCTGTTCATAGCTGGGCTGTAGGGGCACGCCGTCTTTCCAGTCGCCCTGGGCGTGGTCGGCATCGTCTTTCCACAGGTGGTAAGGCTCAATGCCAAACAGAACATCCACATAGGGCAGGCACTTGGTGCAGTAGTCACGGGCTTCTTCCCAAGTCCACAGGGTGGAGCGGAAGTTGCCGTCAAAGCTGACGGTCAGGCCCTTTTCCTTGGCTTTTTCAGGCAGGCCATCACAAAATCGGCGCAGTTCTGGCCCAAAGCCGGGGTGATGCCGGAAAGATGCAGCCAGTCAAAGCCGTCCAGCAGGGCGTCCAGATCCACTTTAGAAAGGTCATACTCCGTAAAAGCGGAGTGCTTGCGGTCGTAAGTAACCTTGCTGGGGCGGATGCCGTAACCGGTTTCAGGTAATAGGTGCCCAAACGGTGGCTGGGGGTCTCCTCCGGGGTGGAAAGGATCATCGGGGTGCAGTGCACATCATTGGAGCGCAGCCAGCGCACCGCACTTTTGCCCAAAGAGTTGTTGGGCACCACGCTGAAAAACGTGCTGTCCACACCCAGGTTGGCAAGAGCCAGGGCAATGTTGGCTTCGCTGCCTCCATAGCTGGCTTCAAAGTTGGAAGCCATACGAATCTTTTCATAGTTCGGCGGGGTCAGGCGCAGCATGACCTCACCAATCGTAATAAATTTAGCCGGGCTGTCGTTATGCAGGAGCAGGGGGTTAAAATGTTCCATAACATCTACCTCTCATTTATGGCCCCACGGGCAAAACCAGGTCATGGCCCGCCGCAGGGTTTGTTATGTCATATTTATTGTACCGTATTTCCGTCCCGGTTTCAACGATTTTTTACACAAACTGCGCTCATATTTTGCGTTCCTTTTCACTGTTGCACAAAAAAGGCGGTACCGGGCGGCAAAAAACATCGCACACCCATGATTTTTTGCCGCCCGGTTCGAATTGCATTTTAATGTCTTTTTATTGTATAATAGTAGAAACTGTGCCCTGGCGGCGGCTGCCGCGCGGGTGTTGATACAAGTGCCGCACAAAACAGCGTTCTGACGTTTTATGCGGGCCATAAATCTGGAGGGAGCCAAACATGGCCGAAACAATGCAGGTCTCCGCGCAGCGCGCCTGGACCCACCTGAAAAAATACCAACCGCTGATCCATGAACTTGTCAGCCGCGATCTGAAAGTCAAATACCGCCGCAGCTTTCTGGGTTACATCTGGAGCATTTTGAACCCGCTGCTGATGATGCTGCTGCAAAGCATCATCTTTTCGTACATGTTCCGCAACGATATCCCAAACTTCCCGCTTTACCTGATCTGCGGCAACACCCTGTTTACCTTTTTCAATGAGACCACCAGCATGGGCCTGACGTCTGTTATCCAGAACGCCCCGCTGATCAAAAAGGTGTACATTCCCAAGTTCATCTTCCCCATCAGCCAGGCGGTTTCCCGCTTTGTCACCATGCTGTTCAGCCCTGCAGAAACTGATGAAGCTGAACCCGCTGTACCACTACATCAACCTGTTCCGCAACCTGATGATGTACGGCAACATTCCCGGCCCCAACACCTGGATTGCCTGCATTTTTTGCGCCGTTGCCTCTATGGCTATTGGCCTGTTGGTGTTCCGCAAGCTGCAAAAGAACTTTATCCTGTATATCTGACGTGAGGTAACGTATGGACGAGATTATTAAAGTCAATGACGTTTCCATGCGCTTTAACCTTGCGCAGGAAAAACTGAGACCCTGAAAGAATACACCGTAAAACTGCTGACCCACAAGCTGTTTTTAACGAATTTTACGCACTGAAACATGTTTCTTTCAGCATGAAGCGCGGCGAATCCCTGGCGCAGATCGGGCGCAACGGCAGCGGCAAAAGCACCATGCTGAAGGTGATTTCCGGCGTGATGTACCCCTCCGGCGGCAGCGTTGCCGTCAACGGCGAAATTGCCCCCATGATCGAGCTGGGCGCCGGTTTTGACATGGATCTGACCGCGCGGGAAAACATTTTCCTGAACGGCGCGGTGCTTGGCCACGACCGGGACTATATGATGGAGCATTTTGACCGCATCATTGAATTTTCGGAGCTGAAAGATTTTGTGGATGTTCCGGTCAAAAACTTTTCCAGCGGCATGATTGCTCGTTTGGGCTTTTCCATTGCCACTGAAGTACAGGCCGACATTCTGGTTTGTGACGAAGTGCTGGCCGTTGGCGACTTTATGTTCCAGCAGAAATGCCACCGCCGCATGGAAGAGATGCTTTCCAACGGCACCACGCTGCTGTTCGTCAGCCATGATATCAACCAGGTGCAGCAGCTGTGCCAGCGCTCCATCTGGCTGGATCACGGTGTTCTGCGCGGGGATGGGCCATCGCGTGAAGTCTGCGCGGACTATGTGCGCGCTATGGAGGCCGGTGAAACCTGATGGAAAAGCTGCTGACGGTTTCGGTTGCCGCCTATAACGGCGCTGCCACGCTGCAAAAAGCGCTTTCATCCTGCCTGGTGGCGGATGAAAGCCTGCAGGCGCTGCTGGATGTGATCATTATTGATGATGGCTCCACCGATGGCACCGCCGCGCTGGCGCAGGCCTTTGTGCAGGCACACCCCGGCAGTTTCCGGCTGGTGAGCAAGGGGAACGGCGGGTACGGCTCCACGCTGAATACCGCGGTAGAGCTGGCCTCCGGGCGGTATTTTCGCACGCTGGACTGCGATGACTGGTTTGACACCAATGCTTTGCAGACCCTTTTGCGCCGCCTGCAAAACTGCACGGCGGATGCGGTATACACCAACTACCGCACCGTGCAGGAAAACGGCAGCGGAAAGGCCTTTGATGTCTGCTGCAAATTTGATACAAACCGTGTGTATGCTGTGGGTGAAGTGCAGCAGGCCACACCTGATTTGTGCATGGAGATGCACGCGCTGACCCTCTGCACCAAAACTCTGCGCGCCGCATGGCGCCCCATGCCGGAGCATTGCAGCTACACGGATATGGGCTATACGTTTGTTGGCATGGCTGCGGCGCAGACCATCTGCTTTGTGCCGGTGGTTCTGTACCAGTACCGCCTGGGGCGGATGGCCAGAGCGTGAGCATGGCCAGCTACCGCGCCCACACGCAGGGATTACATCCGCGTAGCGCGCATTCTGTTGGATGCTGCCGAACCGCTGGCCGCACAGCCTGCCCCCCGCCGGGCGGGACCTGCTGCTGGTGCAGCGGGCGCGGGATGTGGCGCAGTACCTGATTGAGCTGTACCTGCGCTTTCCCCCGACCGTGAAACCGGCCTGGCCCTGCGCCGGTATGACGAGATGCTGTGCCAGACTTACCCACACATCGCTGCCATGATGACCAACAAAAACACCCGTCTGCTGCGGGCCGGGCGTTACCTGCCCTACCGCACATTGAGCGCATGGGCGCGCGAAAACAATCCAACGGCGGCATTTTATAATACTGTGCCGGATACTTGAATACTTTGCCGGATATGATAAGGCAAAAAGTGAAAGGAGAATACCGTATGCTGCTGCAAAGCTGCTTTGGCCCCGCGTGGGCATATGCACCGAGGACCGACTGTATTACCGCATGAAAGCCCCCAGCTTCCGCGATGAGGGGGGACATCCTGCGCATTGAGCAGGGCGAACGCGTCTGCTTTTGATACCTACTTTAACAGCGTCAGCGCAGACAAATGGCGCCGCTACACCGCCGCGCAGAATTTTTTCGCTGCGGCTGAAACTGAGCGGCAAGCTGCGCGTTGTGCTGTGCAGCCGCCATTTTTATCAACAGCCAGAGCGTGCGCGCCGTGCTGGCCGAAAAAAAAGTAGTGCAGGCGGATTCCGTGCAGAATTCTGCTTCGATTTTCCCAAAGGGCGCTGACGGCATGCTGTTTTTTTGAGCTGCAGGCCCTGAGCGGCAATGCCGCCTATTGCGGCGGCGCTTATGAGTGCGATGCCGCTGAAAAGGATGTGCAGCCCGTCAAAATCGGCGTGGATATCTGCACCTTCCGCCGGGAGCCGTTCGTTATGGGCAACATTGCCCGCATGCGCAGCGATATTTTGGAAAACGCCGCCAGCCCGCTGCACAACCACCTGGAAGTGTTTGTTTCCGATAACGGCCAGACGCTGGATTACGATAAGCTGAACAGCGATACCGTGCATGTTGTGCCCAACGCCAATGTGGGCGGTGCCGGCGGCTTTACCCGCGGCATGATCGAGATCCTGAAAGCCAACGAAAATGGCGCAGGCGTTACCCATGTACTGGTCATGGATGATGACATTGTGCTGGATACCGATGTGCTGCTGCGCACCTACACCCTGCTGAGCCTGCGCAAGCCGGAATATGCGGATATATTTGTCGGCGGTGCCATGCTGCGGCTGGACCGCCCCAACATTCAGGTAGAAAACGGCGCTGCCTGGAACCAGGGCCAGTTGATCAGCCACAAAAGCCAACTTTGATCTGACCAAGGTTGACCTGTGCGTTGCCAATGAGCTGGAAGAACGCCATGAGTATAACGCCTGGTGGTACTGCTGCATCCCCATTGCCGTTGTGCGGCCGGACAACCTGCCCATGCCCATCTTTATCCGCGGCGATGACATTGAATACGGCCTACGCAACTGCAAACGCCTGGTCACCCTGAACGGCATCTGCGTATGGCATGAGCCGTTTGAGAGCAAGTATTCTTCCTCGATGTACTACTACATCCTGCGCAACCAGTGCATTGACAACAGCATGCACTGCCCCGGCTATGATGCCAACGCCCTGAAAGCCGACCTGCGCAGCCAGGTGATGGGCGAAGTGAACCGCTACCGCTATAAGAATGCTGACCTGCTGATCCGCGGCGTGCGCGACTTTTTGAAAGGCATTGACTGGCTGGAACAGACCGATGCCGAAGCCCTGCACAAAGAGATTATGGCATATGGCTACAAGGCCCAGCCGGTGGACCAGCTGGATGTTCCGTTTGATTATTCCCGCTACCTGTACGCCACCAAAGAGGAAGAAAAAACAAGGGCAAGCTGAAAAACCTCAAGGTCAAGCTGACCCGCAACGGCTGGCTGGTGCCCCCCACCCGCGCGAAAACACCGTTGTGAGCATGATGCACATGACCGCCTACAATGCTTACCGCGTGCAGAAGGTGCTGAACTATGATTCCAACTCTCAGAAAGGCTTTGTGACCGAGCGCAGCAAGGAAGAATACAGCCGCTGCGTGCGCGAGATGAAAGCCTGCATGAAGGAGATCGACGCCCAGTTTGGGCAAATTCGTTTGTTCTTACCATTGCGGGCATTGCTGCTGCCACCGTGATCGGCGTGGTCGGGGTCAAGCTGACCCCTGCCCCGCATGTGATTTTCAGCCTGGCCCCCAGCGCAGAACCACAGGCTACCGCTGAGCCGGAGCCCATCAGCTGCGTGCTGGCCGGTACCGGGCAGGTTGTGGATTTTGCGGATCCCGGCGCAGAGGAATATGTTTCCCTGCTGGATACCGACAGCCAGAGCCTGACCGAGCGCTATGCCCTGCCCGCTTTGGAGCGGATGACCCAGTCCGACACCGAAAGCCTGATTGCCCCTTTGCAGGTCATCCAGCGCATTCAGACCCTCGGTATTGACCCTGCCACCTTTGATACCCCGGAGGCCAACTGGAAAAACCTGTACAACTTCTGTCATGACCCGGCTGGCCCCTGGCCACCGCCGAAACCGCCCAGGCTGTGAATTTTACCGGTTCCAGCCTGGCAGAACTGAATGACTTTCTGGCAGCCAACCCCGGCAGCACGGTGGAGGTCATCTCCCCTGCTCTGGTGATGGATGCTCCCCTGGTGGTACCCACTGGTACGATCCTGCACGGCAACGGCGCAGTGCTGACCCCGCAATGAAACGCTGGACAAAGCCATTGTTCTGGACCAGGCGGAAAATACCGCCGTGACCGGCTTTGTCATCAACGGCGGGTGCAATTACGGTGTGTATGTCAAGAATTCCAGCAGTTTCTATCTGGCTGACCTTGACATCAGCAATGTTTCCCTCAAGGGCCTTTGCGTTATGGGGAGAACACCGGCTTTGCACTGGTCAATAACAGCATCCATGAAAACCAGAATGGTGCCATCTTCCTGAACGGCGAGATCAGCAATGGCGTGATCGAGGGCAACCGCATTGAAAATAACTCTGGTGCCCGCAACCTGACCGCCGGGCTGGTGCTCTGCTCCATGCCCATTGAGGACATTGAGACCGCCTTACAATCCGTTCCCGGATGAAATGCTGTACGATATTTTACAGTCTCCCCATCAGCTGGTTGTGCGCGGCAACACGGTTGCGCGGAACCATTCCTCCGGCATTTATTCGGAAAGCGGCTACCTGAACTATTATGTAGAGAACACGATCTACAAGAAACGAAAAAGAGGGCATGTGCCTGGATTACGGCTCCTTCGGCAACTACATTACCGGATGTGAGATCCGCCAGAACGGCGGCCGCAACCGCATGAGTGATGAGGATCTGGAAGCTGACTTTTATTCTGGATCAGGGCCGCATGGCGGATGGTTCCTCCCCCGCCAAGCTGCCCGGCATCTCGCTGGATAACACCGCCTACAACACCATTTACGGCAACATTGTGCGGGACAATTACGGTTCCGGCATCAAGGCTGTGCGCTCGGCGTTCAGCAACACCATTCTGTGCAACCAGATCATTGATTGAACAACCGGGGTGCCAGCGATACCTTCCACTTCTTTGGTATTGAGCTCAGCACTGACCTGAATGCGGACGAAGCCGTGACCCCCTGCTATGAGAACATCATTGCCCGCAACACCATTTCCGCCGGGCATTACGCCGGGGTGTTTATGGGCGAAGATGCGTTCATGAATGATATTTTTGACAATACCTTTATGGACTGCACTGACTGGGCTATGGAATCCCTGGGTGAAAAATACAACTCTACCCTGAACAATATGGCAAACATGCCCACCGCGGGATCGAACTTTCTAACGGTCAGGGGCTGATGCCGCGAGGCTGCTACATGAAACAAACACTGCAAAACCGTTTCCCGCGCCGGTGGCTGCTGCTGGCTTTTGTGCTGAACTTTGCCATTGCCGCGGCTGCACTGCTGCCCTACATGATACGGGACGGCGGCCTGCTGTTGGTTGCGGCGGATTTTGACGCAGAACAGCTCTCCTACAACATGCTGTGCAACAACGCCATCAAAAGCGGCGAGGTGCTGTGGAACTGGCGCATTGATATTGGTTCGGACTTTGTATCCTCGTTCAGCTTTTACACCCTTGGCAGCCCGTTTTTCTGGCTGAGCTTTCTCTTCCCCCGCCAGCGCGTTTCCCTATCTGGTCGGCTGGATCTATATGCTCAAATATGCTGTTGCCGGGCTGACCTCGTTTGCCTACTTCCGCCGCAGTGCCAGCGAGAAAAGCGCCCTGCCTTATGGTGTGTTGTATGCATTTTCCGGTTTTTCCTGCATCAACGTGGTGTTCTATCACTTCCATGATGTGATCGCCCTGTTCCCGCTTTTGATGCTGGGGCTGGACAAACGCATGCAGGAGGGCAAAAAAGCTCCGTTCCTGTTTGCCGTTGCCATCAACGCGCTGGTCAATTATTACTTCTTTATCGGGGAAGTTTTCTTCCTGGTGTTTTTACTATATTACGCGGTATCTTTTTGGCGGCGAGGACGCACGCCCCGGGCGGATCTGCGCAAAAATGCCCGCAAAATTCCGGCCTGCATCCTGGAAGGCTGTCTGGGCGTCGGCATGGCGGGGTCTTCCCGGCGGAGAATATGTTCAATTTTTTCCGCTGTGGTGCATGATAACTGGTATTCCATCGCGGCGTACCTGCCCTTGGTAGGCGTCTGCCTGGTTCTGGCTTATCTGCTGCGCTGGAAGTGGGACTGGCTGCATGTGCTGCTGGTGGGGCTGTTCCTTTGTAGCAGCCAGCCCGGTCAGCAACAGTCTGTTCGTCATGTTCACCAGCGAGCCGTACCGCCGCTGGTATTACATGCTGGTGTTCCTGCTGGTGCTGGCCACCATCAAGGTGCTGGACCATCTGCAGGACTACCCTTGGCGTGCGGGCTGCGGTATTTCGGCTGCAGTCATCGCCGCTATCACGCTGTATCTCTGTACGTCAAGCGCGATACCATAGTGTACCGCAAATACTGGCTGGTTGTGTTGACATTGATTGCTATCGGCGGCGTGGTTCTGCTGTTTGCTGCCCTGGGCGGGGTGCGGCGGCTGCGCCTGCGCCGCCCCATGGCTGCCCTGACGGCCTGCACTGCTCTGGTTGCTGCACTGACCACCGGTTTTACCGTGGGCACCTATCAGCGTGCCTACACCCAGACGATCGGCCTGACCACCACAGAAATTTATGGTGACGTTATCCACAGCGGCGACGGCCTACGGTCAGAGCAGATCAACGTATCAGGATTCCCACGCCTGCCCATCGGCTTCTGCTATAATACCTACATGACCCGCAGTGAGTTTGACGAGATTGACCCGCCAGCGCCCGCCCCACTCCTGTTAAAGGCCGCTTGTGGTGGCAGACGAGGACAAGCCACGGTTTCCACCATACTGCGCCACTATGATGCCGCGCTGGATGGTAAGATCAGCCAGAAAAACAAAGTAATGCCGACATGGACAAGCGCCGCGAAGCCTGCACCGATGTGTTTGATTATGGCACAGACTATTTTTATTCCGAAATCACATCCGGCAGCGAGCAGTACGCATTTTTCAGTGTTCCCTTTGACAAGGCGTGGAGCGCCACGGTCAACGGCGAATCTGCAGAGATCCAGAACATCAACGGCCTGATGGCCGTCAAGGTGAATGCCGGTAAAACTGTATTCGTTT
>VOFC01005827.1_pt1 | contig 37235 bp, 39 predicted proteins | sample 5384161 | NCBI WGS metagenome assembly VOFC01 (sample SAMN12384722, study PRJNA508395) | human gut metagenome | isolation source: healthy gut B | host: Homo sapiens | reverse complement strand
CGCATACCATCGCGACAAGTCTTGCGATGCGCTCCATATCACGCATATGGGTGTCCTCGATGTTGAAGCCGGAAGATTTCATGGCTCTGAAGGCCGTTTCTATCTCCCAACGCTTTTGTATGTCAAAATCGCACCCTCGGGCCGGTTGAAGCATATGAGAATCTGCAATTCCGGAACTCCATCGGAGTTTTTGATTCATGGAAGAATTTCTCCTGACCGACCTTCAGATCATTGAACAGCCACCAGGCGCGGATTCTCTCACCGGTGGATGGCTTGACAATCCAGAAGTTCTGACGTATCCGGATGTAATACCGTATGCGACGGCTGTTGAGCCACCCTGTCCATTCCTTTCCGATGAACTCGCGGTCTGCCACAAGACTGTCGATGCATTCTGCTCCGAAAAGACGGATAAAACGTTCCATAATCTTCCTGCGTTCGTTCCAGCTGGAGTTGCCACGTTTAGGGAGAAGACTGAATATCAAGGGGAAGGCAATCCCTTTATAGGTGATGCCCAACATAAGAATATTGATATTGAACTCTCCGAACTTCCAGTTGGTGCGATCCATGCTGAGCACAAGACCGGTCTTGACAGGAAGCAGCGAGAAAATCATACGCGCTATGATATCAAGGTCAAGAACATACTTGGCAAAGAATCTTTGGAGCCGTCTGAGGTTGGAATCCTTGTCGACAGCCGTAGGCATCGCGTCTGCCAGTTTGTGGAGGCTGACAGTCTGCACAACACAGAGTGCGTGGAGCAGCAACGCCATAAGTTTTATGCGTGCCAGATTCATACTTTGTCCAAAGTGCTCTTGCATAATCGGGAGGATTTGGTTAACTTTGACCAAGTCCTTGGAATTAGTAGTTTTCATGGAGAAAAAGTCGCCAAACTTTTCCTTTAAATTACTAAATTTCAGGGACTTTTGCAAATTTAATCACTTGAAAATTAAATGTTTAACAGCATAAATTTAAATTTTGTCATCTACTAATTTCCGCTGCTTACCATTTAATATTGCAAGAAAACTTCCTATTGCAATTTATGGCAAATGTGACTTTTACTGGTTAAAAGGTAAAATTAGAATAAATGGTCCTATTACTAAGAAAATGATCAAATTAGGACAAAACAATGAGTTTATGACTGGTTTTTCTCATTCTGCATTTATTCTTTTAGGAAAAGATTCTGTATTAACTTTTAATGGCCCCTGCAAATTCGCAAACGACTATCATATAAGACTTGGCAACAATGCTCAATTAAACATTGGTGCATATACTTTTTTTGGCGGTAATATACGTATAATTAGTACTACTAATATTAAAATAGGTGATTATTCTAGAATAGCATATGATTCTCAATTAGTAGATTCAAATTTCCACTTCGTTTATAATTCAATTAAACATCAAACAGCCCCCTTTTATAAAGAAATTATAATAGGAGAATATAATTGGATTGGAAATAAAACTTCAATCATGAAAAGGAGTAAAAACTAAACCGCATACAATTGTAGCGTCATCTTCTCTCTAAATAAAGACTACACAAAAGAAGAAGGAGATTATCCTACTTTAGGAGGAAGTCCTGCAAAACAACTTACTCATGGGCTACGACGCTTATTTTCACATAAACATGAGGCATTACTTTTAGATTTTTTCCATAAAAATCCTCAAGCAGCTTATTATGAAGGGATATTTGATATTAATAGCGATAAAGAAATAAGCAATGAGTTTTGAATTTAATAAAAGTTACCTATAACCATATTATCAATAGGAAATTTTAGAGTAAAAAGTAATACTTGTCTTCAACGACATAATGCTCTCGAAAGAATCGGTACAATTGTACACAAAATAGAAGCTCGTCCTTCACAAACAAGCTTACTATATAAAATTGCTAACAAATTATTCCGTATTGATTACCTATACCTCTTCCTGATGAAGAGTCTATAAACCGTAAAATATTATACAATATACAAAAATTACATTATAATGTTATATGGATAGATAAAGGACTAACAATTCATGCAAGCACATTAAAAAAAATAAAATCCATTAGTGCCAATACATTACTAATAAGTTATTCTCCTGACAATATGGCAATGCGCCATAATCAAAGTCAAGATTATTTAAAATCCCTTCCATATTACGATTTAATAATTACAAATAAATCATACATTAAAGAAGATTTAAAAAGATTAGGAGCCCAAAATGTAATATTTGTCAATAACACTTTTGATGATTTATTTCATTATCCTCGCAAATTATCTCTGACAGAAAAAAGAATTTATTTGTGATGTTGGATTTATTGGAGCATGGGAAAAAGAAAGGTGTGAAAGTATTCTTTTCCTAGCTAAAAATAATATCAATGTACGTGTTTATGGAGACAAATCATGGGAAAAATATATTAATATGTATCCAACCTTAGATATAAGAATTGGAGGATTGTATTCTGACAACTATGTCAAAGCACTACAATCATTCAAGATTTCTCTATGTTTCTTAAGAAAAATGAATTTTGATCAACAAACAACTCGTTCTGTTGAAATACCTGCATGTGGAGGTTTTTTAATGGCAGAAAGGACTAATGAACATTTATCACTATTTGAAGAAAATAAAGAAGCTGTTTACTTTTCTTCTAACAAAGAACTTCTCGAAAAGTGCAAATTCTATCTAAAAAACGACCCAGAAAGAAAAACAAATAATTGAAAATGGTCATAAAAGATGCATTCAATCAGGTTATTCAAATATAGACACAATATATAAAATTCTAAAAAAATATGTATATAAATAATGCCAATTATTTTGATACGATAAAAAATTTTATACGAAAAATACTAGCTATTATTTCCATTATTCATCTATCTGTATTTTTTTCAATATTGAAACCATATTAGGTATCAGTGTTACATGGATTTGCACCGAATTATACTTAAGATTTATATTGAAGCGATCAAATGTTATTTTACGTCCTTTTTCATTCATTGCTATATCGTTTCTTTTCTTATTTATGTATTTTGCACCAATTGTTACATTAATAGATTTTAACCCTATATATAACAATATGCATTTACCATTAATAACATTTCCACTTCAATTAATATATTTTTCCATTTTAATTTTATCATTTTGTCTGTTCAATAATTATCAAAACAACAAGTTAACTGGAATTTGGAAAAGTTTCGGCTTCTTTAATTCCATTTCAAATAAGCATCTTTGGTTATTAGCAATTGGAGCATGGGCTATTAGACTATACCTAATAACAAATAGATATGGAGAAGATGGAACTAATGAAATCGCAGGTGCTGGTACATTATCATTTTTCGCAACTTTTATTTATGCACCCTTAATAATTCCATTTAAAAACTTATATAATATCAAATCCAAATACAAAACTCCCCAATTCGACACACCTATCATTTTATATATCATCGCCACAACATTGGTAAACATTACATCCAATTCACGAAATGCAATCATATCAATATTTATAGTATTAGCAATCTACTTCTTTCTTTTTTTTTTTTTGTAAAAAACAAAAAACAAATCAAATGTTCTAGTAAAACAATCATATGGAGCATAATAATACTTATATCTTTTTTTCTTTTCTATCAAATCTAGGTATAGCAATGTTAGGCGCAAGAAGTGTACGTTATGGAGGATCAATTAATAATGTATTTTCTACTACCATAAACATACTGACAGACAAAAAATAAACTTGATGCAATTAAAAAAAAAATATAGATATTTCAACTAAAGATAGAAGATCTGCAAACTTATGGGATGAATATTACTGTTCCAATGTTTTTTTCCAAAGACTATGCAACTATAAAGTAGTAGATTCATCCATTAAATATGCATATAAAAGAGGATTAGGTGATAAAACAATGCTAAAAGACTTTTCTGACAGAGTTACAAGTATTCTGCCTGGTCCCATTTGTAATGCTCTCGGATTTCAAAAGAAATCAATCATGTCTTCTCCAATGGATATTTTATATTCACTATGCACAAATACATTAGCTCAAGGATTCAAAGTTGGAGGTGACGTTGGACTTGGTATTTCATGTTTCCATTATTGGTATTTTATTTTCGCTTTTATTATATCAAAACTACTTTTTTATATACTAGATTCCCTCACCTACAAGAAAAAAAAATGGTTCTATTATATCTATAATTGGATTAGTTCAAATTTATTTTATTATGTTCCTTTTCGGTGTAGGTGGTGGTCTAAGCGGATGGATTGGTTTTATATATTCTCTCATCATTGGCAATATAATAAGACTCATCTATGTTAAAATAGTAACTCTATTGTAGAAATCAAAATATGAATACCAAAATTATTGCTTTTTATCTTCCCCAGTACCATCCCTTCAAAGAAAATAATGAATGGTGGGGAGCAGGATTTACAGAATGGACAAATGTAACAACAGCCCAGCCTTTGTTCAAAGGACATTACCAACCTAAAATACCCAAAGATCTTGGCTTTTATGATTTACGTTTACCAGAATCAAGAGAAGAACAAATAAAACTAGCACAGGAAGCAGGTGTTTATGGATTTTGCTATTGGCATTATTGGTTTGGTAAAAACAAGGAACTCATGGAACGCCCATTTAACGAAGTTGTTTCATCAGGAGTTCCTGATTTTCCTTTTTGTATTGGGTGGGCAAATGAGTCTTGGCTAAATAAACAATGGAATGCAGATGGAACATTAAAAGGCGGAAAACTTCTTATTGAACAAAAATATGAAGGTCTAGAAGACTACAAAGCACATTTTTAACAAATTACTTCCAGCATTTAAGGATAAACGTTATATACTCATAGATAATTGTCCACTTGTATTCATACATAGAGCCATCTTACTTCCTACAGAAATTATTACAATATGGAACCAGATGGCTCAAGAACATGGATTTTCCGGTATTTATTTTGTTGGGCGTCTAACTTATGCAGAGTATATGGAAAATAAATTCAATTTACTTTTAAATAAAGGGTTTAATGCTATTACCATAGGACGACTTGGTAATTCAATTTTAAAAGAATCAAAAATAAAAAGATTGACTAGACACTTAATTGGCTATTTAAAATATAATGGCTGTACACGAATTGCTTCATATGACAAAGAAATTCAATATTATTCAGAAGATATTGACAAACGAGAAGATGTATTCCCTGCTATTTATCCTAATTGGGATCATAGCCCAAGAAGTAAAAAAACAGGTCTTATAATCAACAATTCAACTCCACAGAAATTTTACACCCATGTAAAAAAAGTTTTATCCATGGTAAAAAAAAAAAGAGTCTCATAAAATTATCTTCCTTAAATCATGGAATGAATGGGGAGAAGGTAATTATATGGAACCTGACATAAAATTTGGTAAAGGTTATATAGAATACTTACGTAAGGCACTAGAAGAAAATGATTAAAGTCCTATATATCTCTACAGAAAGCCATTACCCAGCAGACATAGTATAGAACAATTATTTTCCGCAATATCCCAAACTATTATGTCTTTTGGTTTAACCATTGAATCTTATTATCTTACTGGAAATACATTTTTAGATATAATAAATGTATATAAGGCAAAAAGCAGATATTTACCACATCACTGGTGATATATATTGGTTTTCATTATTCCTTCCTTACAATAAAACAACAATGACAATTCATGATATAGGAATGATAAAAATCATCATGAACCAATAAAAAATTTGATACGTAAATATTTATACTTTAAGCTACCAATACGTTTTCTAAAGCGTGTTTTCTTGTATTAGTGAACTCACAAAAATGATTTAATCAATTATTTAGGAATAAATGCAAAAAAACTTTATGTTATTTCTAATCCACTAATTCATAATTATACATATACACCTCATAAGTTCTCTGCAACACCTAAAATCCTTCAAATAGGTTCTGGAACTCATAAAAATTTAAAAAAAATCTCATATTAGCAGTAAAAAATATAGAATGTACCATTAATATCGTTGGCAAAATTTCACATTCAAATCTTGAACTACTACATACCTATAATATTAAGTTCAATGAATATTATGATATTTCTAATACAAAATTAAAAGAACTCTATTCAGAATGTGACATTGTATTTTTTGCTTCTCTTACAGAAGGTTTCGGATTACCTATTCTTGAGGCTCAAGCAATGGGACGTAGTATTATAACCAGCAATATTGAACCAATGGCATCAATATGTGGAACTGGAGGATATTTAGTCAATCCTATTAAAGTAAAAAAGAAATAGAAAATACAATATTAAAAATAATAAAAAGATGAAAAAAAAGTAAGAAATGAACGAATTCAAGAAGGCCTAGATAATATAAAAAAATATGATCTTAAAACAATTGCTAAAAAAATACATAGAGTTTTATGAGAAAAATATTATTGGTGACTAACCACTTAACACCTTACCGGAAAATTTTTTATTCCAAATTTCATCAAATATGTGAATCTAAAGGAATAGATTTTAAAGTTTTACTTATGACGAAAATTGAGCCAAAGCGTAATTGGGATTATAATTCCTTAAAAATACCATTCGCTCATTTAATGAAAGACATACATATAACTTTTCCTATCAATAATCACTTAAATATTGAAATTAAAAAACAATTGAAAATATATAAACCGGACGTCGTTATTATGGCTGGTAGTTATATGTATCTTACAAATTGGATAGTATGTTCATATAAAAGAAAATATAAATACAAATTACTCTATTGGAACGAAGCTCATTTTAATGAATTAAGAAATTACAACAAACTAATACTGAAAATCAGAGAAAAAATAAGGAATATTTTTTTTTCCAAAATAGATGGCTTTTTGTATAGCGGTAGTATGTCTAAAGATTTTTGCGATCATTATTCTACTACTCCTAAAGATTTGTTTTTTCTTCCTAACCTTGTCGATAATACTCTCTATTCTAAAGCTCATACCTGTACAATAGAAGAAAAAAAACACATTAAAAAAGAAATGGAAAATAGAAAAAATGTATCATCATACCTGCTCGACTATCCAAAGAAAAAGGTATAGACAAATTCATAAATCTTTTATCTCATTGCAATGGTATAGAAAAATTCACAGTTGTAATACCAGGAACAGGACCCTATAAAGAAGAAATAGAATCAGCTATAAAACAATCTTCGGTTGATGTCCGCTTATTTGGCTTTCAACAGCAACATGAAATGTTAGAACTATTTTCTATAGCTGACATATTTGCTCTTCCATCTTTATCAGATCCTAATCCACTAACTTGCATAGAAGCATTATGGTCAGGACTTCCTTTAATAGTTTCTATTCACGTTGGTAACTACCCTGAAGTTATCCAATCTGAAAATGGGTGTGTATTTGACTATAATGATTCTACAAATGCGATAAGAAAAATAGAAAAAAATTCTTAATGCAGATCAAGCATGGATGAAAAATGCAAGTTTAATATCACTTAAAATCGCCAATGATATTTATAATCCCAATATTGCTGTTTCTCGTGTTATAGATGAAATGATCCGTCAATATTAAAAAGTTATAATCATGCAGATACAATTTAAGATTTTACGATATCTAGCGTGTATTTTACAAATACAATATTTACATATTATCTCTATATGATAAAAAAAAAAGAACTTTGATAAAATGAAAGTTTTACATGTTGGAACATTAGCAGCTACAGCTGGCGGTCCTGCAATGAGTACATATTTTACATTATTGGGACTTAGACAACAAGGAATAGATGCAGAAATTATTCAGTTTCCTCTTACAAAAATGACATATTAAGAGGTGAGGAAGTGCCTGTTCATTATACCAAATCTCCTTTTGGGAACACAAATTCTGTTACACTCAAGCTATAAAAATGATATCTTAAAACTTGGTAAATATGATATTTATCATGCTCAAGGAGTATGGCAATGGCCAACTTATGCATTAGTTGACACTGCACAACAAATAGGAAAGCCATATCTCATTACCCCCACGAGGAATGCTTTATCCTCAAGATATAGCAAAAAAAAGCAATACCATGTTTAAAAAATTATCACTAAAACTACGATTGCTTCAAGATCTCAACAATGCTGCATGTATACATGTAACATGTATGGATGAATTACATCACTGTCGCAAACTTGGAATTACTTCTCCAATTGGCATTATTCCTAATCCTGTAGAAATCAAGAAATATCCATGCTATAAACAAGACGAAAAATTTCGTCTAGGATATCTTGGCCGTATTTCTCGCAGAAAAAAAAACATACAAGGATTAATACAAGCATGTATTAATCTGGGTGAAGAAATGAAAGACAAAGAACTACTTATCATAGGAGATGGAGATAAAGAATACATGGAAGAACTTCACAAATTAGCCAATCAAATAAAGTATGGCACAATACGTTTTACAGGTTTCCTAAATGGAAAAAAAGAAAAAGATGAGGCCTTAGCTTCATGTTCAGTTCTAGTTATGCCTAGCGAATTTGAAAATTTAGGTAACGTAATACTAGAAGGATTAGTTAGAAAAATACCCTGCATAGCAACAACTGGTTCTCCATGGGAAGAATTAAAAAGTTATCAGTGCGGTTGGTGGGTCACATATAATCAAGACTCAATAACAGAAGCAATTCAGCAAGCCATTAACACTCCTCATAAGAAATTAAAAAGATATGGGAGAAAGAGGACGTGAATTAATGGAAAGACACTATAGTGTAGAAGCTGTAGCTACGAAAATGAAGAGATTATACAAATGGATATTAAAAGAAGAAGAAAAGCCAGAGTTTGTATACTAAAACTATAAACATGGAACTCAACATAGCAGAAAACCGCAATCATCTGAACTACTCCAAATGGGTCTATGTAAAACGTATACTGTGGACATTCGGAAAATTCTTTTTCCGTAATTCTCCCCGTATAGCTTTCGGATATAGAAATACGATACTACGCCTATTCGGAGCTAAAATAGGAAAACATGTCCATATATACTCCTCCACTGTTATCTGGTTCCCGTGGAATCTGGAAATAGGCGATTGGAGTGCCATTGGAGAAGAAACCCTGATCTATAATTTAGGTAAAGTAACAATAGGAGAAAAAGCTACCGTCAGCCATCGGGTCCATGTATGTGCAGGCACACATGACTATACCGATCCGGCTCTTCCCCTACTACGTCCCGAAATCCGTATCGGCAATCAAACATGGATTTGCGCTAATACATTCATCGGTCCTGATATAGAGATTGGGGAAGGTGCTGTGGATAGGCGCAGGTACAGTAATGGTAAAAGATGCAGAGCCGTGGGGGGAGTTTATGCAGAAATCCGGCTAAATATATAAAAAAAGAATTTTGAAAAATGAATAATTCCATAGCTGCCATCATTCTTACATACAACGAAGAGAAACATATATCCCGTTGTATCAACTCACTTAAAAATATCTGTGAGGAAATATTCGTCATCGATTCTTTCAGCAAGGACCGAACTGTAGAAATTGCGAAAGAAGCAGGAGCGCAAGTTTACCAAAATCCTTGGAAAAACTATGCGACACAGTTCAACTGGGGGCTGAAGAATTGTCCCATTACAACAGAATGGATATGGCGCATTGACGCTGATGAGTTTTTGGAGGGTAACTTGGGACCTGCCATGAAAAAAGCATTGGCGGAATGTAACAATGAGGTAAATGGAGTATACGTCCGCAAGCGTATAGATTTTATGGGAAAGCCTCTGCTACACGGGGGATGGTATCCTTCTTACCACCTGAAAGTATGGCGAAGAGGACATGGGGAGTGTGAGAACCGATGGATGGATGAACATATCCGCATCTTCAGTGGAACAACAATCACAGTGGAAGAGGGGAATCAAGTGGACGCCAATTTGAATGATCTGACCTGGTGGACAGAAAAGCACAATGGATATGCTACACGGGAAATGGCGGATATGCTGATGATGGAATACGGACTGGACGACAGAGGCAAAGAAGTACAGGCCAAGTTTTGGGGTACAGAGGAACAGCGTAAACGGTGGCTGAAAGTGAAATATATAAAAGCACCGCTATTCTTACGGCCATTTATCAATTTCAATATACGCTACATTCTGAAAGGGGGATTTCTGGATGGAAAAGAGGGCTTTATATGGCACTTTTTACAAGGTTTCTGGTATCGTTTCCTGGTAGATGCCAAAATTTATGAAATAAAAAAACGCTTTGGATGGAATGACAAGAGAATCAAGGCATTCATAAAAGGAACGTATTTAGATAAATAACCACTTACATTATAAAAGCATCAACATTATGAAAGTTTCAATTATCACTTCCTGCTACAACCGGGAAGCCACCATTCGTGGAGCAATAGAAAGTGTGCTGGAACAGGATTATCCTTACATAGAATACATTGTGGTGGACGGAGCGTCGAAAGATAACTCGCTGGCTGTCATCAATGAATATAAAAACGGGATAGATACAATTATCTCCGAGCCGGATAAAGGTATGTATGAAGCGATCAACAAAGGAATACGTGCAGCAACAGGAGATATTATCGGTCTGATTCACTCCGATGATTTCCTGTTCTCATCTCACACCATCTCCGACATAGTGAAAACATTCGAGGAACAAGATGCGGATATGATATACGGCAACGGAGTCTTTGTAGATTATGACGACACCAACCTGATGATACGAAACTGGATAAGCGGACGATACAGTAAAGAGAATGTGAAAAACGGATGGCTTTTACCGAAAGTTATAAGATAGCTCCAGCCCCTGAAAGTATATTACCTGTCTATATACCGATGCGGGAAAAAGCAAACTGAAATGGGCGGAGGACTTGAGAATGTATGGCATAAAACCCATCTCGGCACTGAAAGGCAAAAATTCTTTCAAAGATTCCACAGTTCATTGAAAGCCAGACTGCCGAAAATACCGGAAGCAGAGGAAGAGAGCCTGATACAACCTGACGCCGCAAATAAAAAAAAAGAATAAGAATTATTTATACGGTCCAAATGAAGTATGCATGAAGACAGGATTTTTTTTAGAATAATACAAAATATGAGTAAAAAGTAGCATTGATTTCAGGTATCACAGGTCAGGACGGTTCGTTCCTGGCCGAGTTCCTGATAGAAAAGGATACGAAGTACATGGTATCCTGAGACGTTCTTCTTCATTTAACACTGCACGTATAGAACATCTGTATCTGGACGAATGGGTGCGCGACATGAAGCAGAAGCGACTGGTGAATCTGCATTGGGGGATATGACCGACAGTAGTTCGCTGATACGTATCATTCAGGCTGTACAGCCCGATGAAATCTATAATCTGGCTGCTCAGAGCCATGTGAAAGTAAGTTTCGATGTACCCGAGTACACTGCGGAAGCGGATGCGGTAGGCACGCTGCGTATGTTGGAAGCGGTCCGTATTCTGGGCTTGGAAAAGAAGACCAAGATTTATCAAGCATCGACTTCCGAATTGTTCGGACTGGTACAGGAAGTGCCTCAGAAGGAAACGACTCCCTTCTATCCCCGTTCTCCGTATGGGGTGGCCAAGCAGATATGGTTTCTGGATTACCAAGAACTATCGTGAAAGTTACGGTATGTTTGCCGTGAACGGCATCCTTTTCAACCATGAGAGTGAACGCCGTGGTGAAACTTTTGTTACCCGGAAAATTACCCTGGCGGCCGCACGCATCGCACAAGGATTCCAAGATAAACTGTACTTGGGGAATCTGAACTCCCTTGCGCGACTGGGGCTATGCGAAGGATTATGTAGAGTGTATGTGGATGATTCTTCAGCATGATACACCGGAAGATTTCGTGATTGCGACCGGCGAATACCATACGGTGCGCGCGAATTTGCTACCCTTGCTTTCAAGGAAGTGGGCATTGAATTGCGCTGGGAAGGCAAAGGGGTGGATGAAAGAGGTATTGACACAGCTACAGGCAAGGTGCTGGTAGAGGTGGATCCCAAATATTTCCGCCCGGCAGAGGTGGAACAATTACTGGGAGATCCTACCAAAGCCAAAACGTTGCTGGGCTGGAATCCCCGTAAGACTTCTTTCCCCGAACTGGTGAAAATCATGGTGAAGCATGATATGAAGTTCGTGAAGAAACTTCATCTCAAAGCAAGCTGTTAAATCATTAGTCAAGAATTTCAATGGAAAAAACAGCCAAGATATATGTAGCAGGCCACCACGGACTGGTGGGGTCTGCTATTTGGCGTAACCTGCAAGAAAAAGGGCTACACCAACCTGACCGGCAGAAGCCACAAGGAACTGGACTTGCTGGACGGAGTTGCCGTAAAGGACTTCTTTGACCAAGAAAGACCGTAATATGTAATCCTTTGCTGCCGCCCACGTGGGAGGTATCATGGCAAACAGCACATACAGGGCGGACTTTATCTACAAGAACCTGCAAATTCAACAGAACGTGATAGGGGAAAGCTTCCGTCACGGAGTGAAGAAATTATTGTTTCTGGGGAAGTACCTGCATTTATCCCAGAGATGCACAGCAGCCGATGAAGGAGGATGCTCTCCTCACCTCCCCCGCTGGAATATACCAATGAGCCATACGCCATCGCCAAAATAGCGGGGCTGAAAATGTGCGAGAGTTTCAACTTGCAATATGGTACTAACTATATCGCTGTTATGCCTACGAATCTGTACGGTCCCAATGATAATTTCAATCTGGAACGCAGCCATGTGCTGCCTGCCATGATCAGGAAAAATACATCTTGCCAAATGCTTGAATGAGGGTGACTGGGAGAACATACGCTATGATCTGGACATGCGCCCGGTGGAAGGTATAAACGGAGAGAGCAGAACAGAGGAGATACTGGCTATCCTGAAAAGCTACGGCATCAGCAAGGACGGGGTGGAACTGTGGGGAACAGGCACGCCGCTGCGCGAATTCTTATGGAGTGAGGAGATGGCGGATGCCAGTGTTTTCATCATGGAGCATGTGGACTTTAAAGATACTTACCGTCCCGGCACAAAAAGAGATACGCAACTGCCACATCAACATCGGCACGGGAAAGGAAATATCCATCGCCGACCTGGCGCATCTGATAGTAAAGGAAACGGGATATAAAGGCAGCATTACATTCAATCCGGAGAAACCGGACGGAACCATGCGCAAACTGACTGATGTGACCAAATTGCATGAATTGGGATGGCATCACAAAATAGACATAGAGGAAGGGGTGCACAAGATGTACCAATGGTATCTGGAATATAAAAAGAAATAAAGAACATACGTGTTATGGAAACTCATATCGTTATCATGGCAGGCGGCATAGGAAGCCGCTTCTGGCCCATGAGTACGCCGGAATGTCCCAAACAGTTCATTGATGTGACGGGATGTGGCAAAAGCCTGATACAACTGACAGTGGAACGCTTTCAAGGGTTGTGCATTCCGGATAATATATGGATAGTGACTTCGGATAAGTATAAGGAGACGGTAAGGAAACAATTGCCATCCGTGCCGCCTCATCATATACTGACGGAGCCGGTTGCACGTAACACGGCCCCTGCATCACATACGCTTGCTGGAAAATCAAGAAACACCACCCGCACGCCAATATCGTAGTGATTCCTGCGGATGCATTGGTTATCAATACGGATGAATTCCGCCGGGTGATAGCCAAGGCACTGCTGATGACAGATCAAAGCAAGGCCATTGTAACCATAGGTATCAGACCTTGCCGCCCGGAAACGGGATACGGATATATAGCCGCGGGAGAAGAGGTGGATCAGGATATACGGAAAGTGGATGAATTCAAAGAGAAACCGGACTTGAAAACGGCACGGCACTATGTGGACGCCGGGAATTATTTCTGGAATGCAGGGATCTTTGTATGGAATGTAAAGACCATAGAAGAGGCTATACGCCGTTATGCACCGGGCATTGCCGAGGTGTTCGACAGGATTTATCCGGAGTTCTATACCGAAAGAGAGAAAGAAACCATAGAAGAGCTGTTCCCTGCTTGTGAAAGTATATCCATAGATTATGCCGTAATGGAAAAAGCGGAACGGATTTATGTATTGCCGGCAGAGTTCGGATGGTCTGATCTGGGTAGCTGGGGCTCATTGCATTCCTTGCTGCCCAAAGATGAACGGAACAATGCCGTTGTAGGAGAGAATGTCCGAATGTATGAATGCAATAACTGCATTGTACACACACCGCATTTGAAACAGGCGGTAATACAAGGACTGGACGGGTATATCATAGCCGAGAAAGAGGGAACCCTGCTGATATGCAGACTGGCAGAGGAGCAGCGTATTAAAGAATTTTCGAAAATATAAGGAATGATTATAGCAGTTGATTTTGACGGCACAATAGTGGAGCATAAATATCCCGAAATAGGCAGGGAACTACCCTTTGCCATAGAAACGCTGAAAAAACTACAACAGGAACGGCATCGCCTTATCCTGTGGAGTGTGCGGGAAGGTAAATTATTACAGGAGGCCGTGGATTTCTGCCGGGAGCGTGGACTGGAGTTTTATGCCGTAAACAGCAATTATGCGGAAGAAACCCTGGAAAGTAATCATTACTCCAGAAAACTGAAGGCGGATTTGTTTATTGATGACCGCAATCTGGGAGGACTGCCCGAATGGGGGATGATTTACAGAATGATCCATGACAAATGGGGATACGAAGATATTTATCAAAGTTCAGGTAATAAAGAAGAGACTAAAAAGCGAAGCTTTTGGAAGATACTTTTTTCCAAGATGTAGAATCTCCGCTTCCTAATGTAGTGATACAGGCGGAAGCCCATAAGAAAACTAATGTTAGATCAGAGGTAAGTACTGTTATCAGCGGATAACGGGAACTTACGAAACAGTGTTGGTGATACCCGCCTGGGAAGGTAGGTATCACCTTTTTTTTGATCTATTCCATCAGTATTTGAAGACTTGTTCTTCTCCGGGTTCTATGGTCATGGCTTTCATTCCTTTCCGGGTTGGAATGTTCAGCACTCCCTTTCCGCCGTCGGACTTGATACGGATCTCTTTCTTATCCATATAGATATGGATATTGCCGTATGGAGTGGGCACGGTTCCTTCCATCCATTTCAAGCCGCCCAGACAAGGGGTGACGGAGTATTCCTCGTAACCGGGTTTGGTGGGTTTTACTCCCAGATAGTATTTGCCCAGCAAATAGATGGGGCTGGCTCCCCATGCATGGCAGAGGCTTTTGCCGTATGGACGTCCGTACATGGCCAGATGCCGGATACCTGTTTCTTCGGGATTGTATTTCTCCCAGAAACTGGTAGCTCCTTCTTTCAACATACCGCCCCAATAGGCTTTCATTTCTTTCATTACCGATTCTTGTTCGCCCAAGGCGCACAGTGCTTCCAGTTCATAGAAACGCATATAAGGAGTGGTGATTTTCAAAATACTGTCATTCTGCAATACGGTGTGTTTGATGGTCTGCTGTTTATCGGCATTCAGATAATTGAAGAAGACAGAGAACATATTGGCGTAGCGGGTAACGGACTCACTCTGCTTGCCCTGAACGCGGTTGTGTACCATCGCCTGTTTCTGCTCATTCCAGAAAGCGGGTTCCAGCTTGGAACGTAAAGCGGAAGCCAGTTTCTCATACTTGGTTTTGTCTGCCGTATTGCCGGCCAGACCGGCACAAAAGCGCCATGGTTTCCAAACTCTTGCAGAACAAGACTTGCTCCAAGGATAGTTCGCCTTTCTTGTCCAGATAACCGTCTGCCCAGTCTACGAATACCCAGTCACCGGTCATGCCTTCCACCATACCGTTGGCATTGGTGCGTCCCAATACATAGTCCATCATGCTTTGCATACGCGGATAGAGTTGGGTTACAAAGTCTTTGTCACCGGAATACATATAGTAATCGTAAATACTGAGGAACCAATAGAAGGTGTAGTCCATAATGGTATTGCTGTGGCTGGTCACAGGGTCTTTTCCGCGAAGCAGCCAGATGGTACGCTTCACGGTTTCATTATCGAAGAACAGATAGTAGTTCATCAGGTAGCTCTGGATGGCATCGCCACTCCATACCCAACGGTCGCGCTTGATGCCGTCGATAAAGAATTCACGGGTAGTAAGGTGCATGGTGTATGCTCCTACTTCCCAGATGCGGTTCAGCTCTTCGTCATTGCATTTGAATGAGCCCCGGTACTCTTCGGGCAGGTATTCGTATTGCATGGAAACGTCCTGCATCGTTACTCCCGGATCGCAAGTGACATAGACATAACGGAAGGCCTTGCTGTTGTCCAACGTATATTCATCGTATAGTTTCCGTGTATTCCGGATGGCCAGATCGGTTATTTGCCCCGGCTCTGCCAGCAATTTGTCCAATGTTTCGCAATATTCCGTATCCAAGGCTTCTTCAGGACTTTCACCGTAATAGATATGGATCGTTCCTTTTCCCTTTACCTCTTTCAGAGTGATATAACCAAAGGTTTCTTTTTCCGAAGTCGTACAATACCCCTTCTTTCCGGGGAGTGGAGGAAACTGCTTTCATCGGTTTTCTGGCCAATGAAAACTTGGAAGGCAGTTGGGTGGCTCCGTCAAAGTTCCAACACCCTGCATCCATATAAACGGTGGCAGAAGTATCACTGGCTTTTCCGCTTTCGTCTATCCATTCCTTGTCTTCGTAGGTTACTTTCCAGGTCTTGTCCGTATTTACGGTTTTTCCTTTCACATAAATAGTGGGGGAGTGGACTGATTCCACACTTTGATGTTCAGACTGTGTTTTCCTGCGGGGAGTTTCAAGGTGGAGGGCATACCGAATTGCAGTTTGCCGTCCAATTTCACATTGTATTTTCCTTCGGCGGCAATGAAGATTTCTTCCGGTTCCGCCAGGTCCAATTTCTTGCTGAATTCCACTACCACATAATGGCTGTCCGTTTTCCAGAAGGGAGGGAAAAAAGCACCGCGTTCCGTACGGCGGTTGTTCATCCGGTTGCCCAGCCATATTTCATAATCACCCGGATACCAGATCCAGGTCTGGGCGGAGGCGGCAGCACTCAATGCAAGTGCTCCGACTAAAGTGGCAAGTTTGTTTTTCATAATGGTATCACGTTTTATTTTTCCTTCAAATAGCTATATTCTTTGGGCAGTCCGGCATTTGCCTTGATGCTGTCGTTCACCATCGGACCATTGTTTTCCCATGTATTGCCCGGACCGTTGGCGTTCTTCAGGAACTTCTCTCCTTCCGTCCAGTTGTCCTTGACGGTGATAAATGAAGATCCTTCGTCGGTGTAAAGATAGAACCAATGATTGGGATCGTGTGCATAACCGGGTGAAAATATGTCGGAAACGCAATTTTCCGTAATCCAGCTATGGGGTTGTGAACCTAATGTATAAATACCGGCTACATCATACATGTGCTTGGCATAGTGATGAATCAGGTTGGCGTGCACGCGGTTATTGCGCATACAGTTTACTGTACGTGTCCACCCCCATCCCAGACTGATGCCCGAATAGGATACATCACTGATTTCATTGTGCTCGATATTGATATCACTGACATAACCGGCGCAAATGCCCAAAGTGCCCCAGTCTTCATTGGTCACATCGTTGATGTAGTTGTTGGAAATGGTCAGTCCGGTACAGACCTCACGACGGTCGGCAGGATCGTATGGAAGATGTGTCTCGTGAGCGGCAGGGCTGAAACTGCCCGCTACAATACCGTTCCCGGCAATATCACGGAACAGACAGCCGTTTATATGTCCTCCATCGGTGGCCCATTCATAATCAATGCCTGTAGAGCCCAAATGCTGGAAACGGCACTTCTCGAAATCAATATCCCAGGCAGCCTTGACTACGACTGCCGATGCCGGACGGCCCAACCAACCTTGATTATCCAGCTTATGATTGTTCTTACGAATCATGGAAGGACGGATTTTATATCCGTCTGTCATGTACATACCTGCCTGAAGAGGAACATGACCTTGCAAAGAGGGACGCATCCAGGTGGTATATTGGAAAGCAATATTGTCAAAACGGATGTGCTTTACCGGACGGTCTATCGTTCCTTCCACCCATACCAACGTTTCGATGCCGGGAACTACGGCTTTGCTTATCTTCTCTCCTTTCCGAGGATAATAATATATTTTACGGCTTTCAATGTCGTGATACCACTCGCCGGGTTCATCCAGCAATTCCATGGCATTGGTCAGATAGAAAGCCGAGTTGTGACCATCCTTGGTCACCATAGGACGCGGCCACGGGTGTTCGAACTGGATGCGGCTTTCAGGATGATGGAAACGCACGGCGGCACTGTCTCCCTGTATTTCGACCGACTTGATACGGAGATTTGCCACACACCACATTTCATGAAGGACCATTTCGGCATATCGGGCCTTCTGTATTTTCTTTACAGCAGCGGCAGGTACCCACAGTATTTCGTTTTGGGGGTCGTTGTTGATGATGCGGTACATCTTTTTCAAAGTCTGCCACATCCCTTGCACGAACAGCCTTTTTCCCATTGATCCACAGTTGCCGGAAATCCAGCGGACGCCCGTTAAACATAGGGACATCGGCTACCCACAACTTTCCTTGCTTCTTCCAGTTTCTGATTTCCACCCCACCATTCAGAATGGCATTTCCATCCGAAGTGATGACGGTAGGTGAAGCTTCCGTCCCGCTGTCCTCCGGACGGATAAAGACGGGTTCGTACAGATGGTAGTCACCTGCCTCCAGATGGATGGTGATGCCACCTTTTACACTTTCATCATTAAGGCGACGAAGTTCCCTTGCCTGACGCAATGCGGCTGTAAGGGTGGCTTTCGGAGAGTCTTTGGTACCCGGATTCCGGTCATTGCCTTCCGGAGATACGAACAAATCGGCTGCTGACAGTGTACAAGCTATCAGCAGCGCGGCAGTGGTTATGAATATTTTTTTCATTTGTAACTAATTAGGGGTAAGTGGTTAGTGATTAGTCCGTGCCAAAGGCATCCATACCGTCATTTCAGCCTTTCCGCGGTTTCCCCATGCATAATAAGGAATCAGACGGATATGGACCGGTTTGTCGGCCTTTCCTACCTCGCGGTACAAGGTATCTTTCCATGATACTTCATCGACCAGACGGGCAGTACCATCCAATGCGACAATCGGACTGCCTTCGATGGTTATTTTTTTCGGAGTCAACCGGATATCGGCAGGTATCAGCACATTATCTATCTTATGCCCGCCTTCTATATCCATACTTTCCAGACAGTAGACCAACGGGCCACGTTTCACCACTACCTGGTTACGGATTTCTTCGGCCAACGGATTTGCTTCCAGCAATTTTACAGGCATATCCATCACCCATTCCACACAATCCCCTTTCTTCCAGATGCGGTTTACCTCGGCGTATGTATTCGCTTTCCAGGTTCCTTGCACCGGTTCGCCATTTACCTTCAAAGTTGCTTTCTCGCACCAGTCAGGAACACGGAGGAACAAAGAAAACGCTTTCTTCTTTGACGGTTTCGGAGCTTCGGTAACAGTCAGCTTCACAGCGCCTTCCCACGGATACTCCGTTTCTTGCACCAGCCCGATCTTTCCCGTTTCCTTCAAAGTTGTAGCCAGTGTATTCGCTCCATACAAATTGCAATATACCGCATTCGGAGTCACCGTATAAGCATAGTTCTGGGCTTGGCAAACGGTGCGCAGCGTATTAGGCGGACAACAGAAGCAGCTGATATACTCGGTACGTTCTTTAGGCCAGCGAAGTGTGTATGGCAAATCCGCACTGATGCGCAACGGGTTGGTATAGAAATATTTCTTTCCATCCAGACTGACACCACTCAACACACTGTTGTAAAGGGCGGTTTCCACAATATCCGCATATTTGGCATCGCCCGTCACTTCCAGCATACGCCAGTTGAAAAGCATATTGCCGATATTGGCACAGGTCTCGTTATGCGCCGTACTATTAGGCAACTGATAAGGACGTCCATAGCTTTGGTGTACTTTCTGAATGCTGTCCGGCTCATAGCAGGTTCCATCCGGCGAAGTGCCGTCATACAGCGCACCGCACGCTCCTGTAACATACATCTTGCGGGTCACAATGTCTTTCCAGATACTGGTCAGGTTTTTCATCAGTTGGTCTTCTCCTGTTTCGGCATACACATCGGTCACACCGGCATACAGGTAATTGGAACGCACGGCATGTCCCATCGCATTGTATTGCTGACGGAACGGAATACGGTCCTGATTATCATCGGTGCCGTTTTCCACCATTCCACGGATATCAATCAGATTCTTGGAAAGTTCCAGATAACGGGGATTCCCTGTAGCACGGTACATTTCCACCACACCCATATAATGGGAGGGACAAATGGCATTTCTTGCCAGTTCCGCAGAAGCGGTTTCATAGAAATGACAGAGGAAGTCCGTCGCTTTTACGGCAGCATCGAATAAAGTAGTCTTTCCGGTGGCACGGCGATGAATGATACCTGCCATCATCAGATGCCCCAAATTGTAGGTTTCAAAATTCAGACGATTGGCAAATGCACCTTTCTCGTCCTCACCGCCTACTTTGGTGCCAATTACCGTCTGTTGCTGTTTGTCCGAATGAGTGTCAATCCCCTTATTCTTTTCCTCGATGATGACAGGGGTATGGATGTAACCGTCCGCACGCTGGGCTTTCACCACATGTTCAATGAAGTGATCCATCAGTTTATCCAATTCGGGATCTTTCGTGACGGCATACACGGAAGCCACCCCTTCCATCCATTTATACATATCACCGTCATGAAAGGGAGGTCCCCAATGTTCGCCCTCGCAAACACCGGCAGCTATTTCAAAGTTACGGAAGCCATGCGAAACATCGGGATTGTTCCATGTATCCCACATACTTTGCAAGGAGGTATGGCTATATACATTGAAACGGTCGCCCCAAAAGCCATCTGTCCAATGCACAGCACCTAATTCCGTATTGGCCATCTTGGCAAAACGACTTTGGCTCATATCCGTCAGCCCGCCCGATTGGGCAAATGCTCCCGTAGTTACTCCGGAAGCCAGTAAAAGTAGTAGTCTAATGCTTTTCATAATAATCTGTCACTTATTCTTTTCTTTATAAAGGGAGGACGATAATAAGAAACGTTTGTACTCTATTTATAATTATTTCATATTCTGTATCTTTAGAAAGAGCTTTCATTGGCGGATAATGGGAGTCTGTTTTCAAAAAAACGGGTATCTGATTTTCATTTCAGACACCCGTTTTTTTCAAATTCTCCAATACTCTCTATCAAAGAATTCCTTTATCCACAATTGTATTATTTCAGTTTGCTCAAATCCAACTCTTTATAAGCCACACGCTGACGGCGCCAGGTATATACGGCATGCAGTTTGCCATCCTTGCCCTGAATGATGGACGGATAAGAATACTGGCTGATGGGACTGTCTTCCAATGTCATTACATTCTTCCAGTGAATGCCATCATCCGAAACCGCCACACACAACGGTGTACGCGGCCCTTTCGGAGTGCCCGGCAATGTACTGAAATCATTATAAATCAATACATGACGACCATCTTTCATTGTTACGGCATCCGTACCCGAATTATTATTGGGAACATCAAGCAAAGTGACTTTGCTCCATGTTTCACCGTTGTCACTGCTCCATGAAGTGGCAATCTGTGCGTTACGTGTACGGCAAAGCACCTGCAAACGCCCATCCTTATGACGCAAAATGCTGGGCTGGATAGCATAAATAGGCTTCTCACCTTCTCCTTTTATGGCTTCACCGCCTTCCTGATCGTCTACATTGGCTGCATTTGCCTTACGCAAAGCTGTAGGCACACTCATTTCCGCCTCTACAGGACCTACCATCTTCCAAGTCTTTCCTTTATCATCCGAAATTTCAAAATGGATACGCCATCCTCCATCGCCTTCCGTACTGGAAGGACAGATGATACGGCCATCCACATACTCCGGCTTATTTTTAATAGGGCCTAAGAAACCTTTTGGCAACGGTTCACGTTGGCTCCAAGTTTTTCCACCATCTTTAGAACGTACCAGCCAACCACTCCAATCGGCTACTTTCAATCCTATTTTATAGAACAGGATCAGATCTCCGCCGGGGATCTGGAAAAGCACAGGATTCCAACAAGCCTTGCGGCGTGCCCGGGACTTGTCCCCTTTAAACGTAGAAGCCACGGGGCCGGCATCCGCCGGAGTGGATTCTGCCGTAATGCCTGCCAAAACAGCCTGCGGATCATCCAGACTAAACACCCCGTCGGCAGCCAGATAAGGTGCACTCCATTCCGTCGCGCCCTTCGGCTTGCGACATACCCAGATACAACAATCCGGATTACGCTCTTTAGTGCCTCCAAAGAAAGAGGCTACCAGGTCTCCGTTCTTCAATTCCACAATAGTAGCGCCATGACATTCGGGAAAAGAAGCTTGCTCGTATAAAAACTGATCTTCCACGATACCTGCACGGTTTTTACCTGAAGAAGGGTCCATGCTAACCGAAAAATGATAGTTCCCCGAAGGAACACTCCATACGGTAGAGTTGCCTTCCCGACGTACAAAGGTAACGTCCTTGTCTTTTACCGCCTTCTCGTCCAACGTTGGAAGATAAACCAATGCAGTGGTATTGCAGGGAACCGTGATATCCCATTCCAGATGCGTAAGGGTCTTCTTCCAATTACTAATCATCTTGCCATATAAAGTGTTGTGCGAAGCCTTGACATAACTCAACTCCTGGATGGAAAAATCAGGTTTAAGGATGATTTGTTTGTAAGCGGGCTGTGCCGGATTAAATCCGGCTAAATCACGGAAATACCAAGTCAATAGATCACCCAATATCATCACATGGTTACAACTGTTCATCCAACGATTGGCGGTATCACCGTTCCACAATTCCCAAATGGCAGTAGCTCCCTTTTCTATCATATAGCCATAACTGGGATAAGTCTTGTTGCTTGCCAACAGGAAAGCAACATCGCCACGCCCCATACGGGTAAGCTCACGCATCATCCAGTTCATACCTATCACCCCACTGCTGATATGACCTTTATTCCGGGTGATAATGCCTGTTATTACATTTTTCTCCACTTCTTCCCTATAGGCCTCAGGAACCATATCGAAAGCCAGCGGCAGGATATTGGCCGTCACCGTATTGTTACCATAGAATATGCTGTCGGGATAAAGAACATGCGGCGTTTGTACCGGAGAAGTTCCCTTCTTAACCGTAAGGAAACGGGCGTTGAAGCAGTCTTTGATTTTTGCTGCATCCTTCTCGAATCCTTTCGCCTCATCTTCCAGACCTTGCAAACGGGCGAACTTGGCCAGCATTTGCGATACCTTATAATAGTAGGCTGTAGCAATCAGTGCTCCATCCGTCTTGCGGGCAGGGTCCTGACTGTGAATCAATTCCGGTGATTCGGGAGGCATACACCAGTCACCGTATTTATCGGCGTTAATCACTCCATCCTCTGTGGTGAACTCACTGCGTATATGGTGCATCCATTTCTTGATAGCGGCATAATTCTTACGAATAGGTTCGATGTTGCCGAACTGTTCATAAACCATATCACAGATTACCGGGAATGTGGATGACCACGTCATTTCCGATGTATAATAATTGTAATAAGCCGGACAAATATCAGGAATACAACCGTCTTCACGCTGCGCTTCACGGATGTCATCCGCCCATTTGGCATAGGTGTTTCCATTATTGAACATGAAACTTTCCCCCCACGTTCCCATAGCATGGTCGCCAAGCCAGGGCTGGCGCTCGTCACGCTGGGGACAATCCAAAGGCACTCCTTTATAATTACTGGAAATTCCCCACCAGGCATTCCGATAAACCCGGTTCATGATATCATTGGAACACTCGAAAGTACCGTTATCTTCCAAGTCATCATATACTACTTCAGCAACCAAATCTTCCGCTTTCAGATTTTTATAACCTGTCACTTCTACATATTGGAATCCATGATAAGAAAAACGAGAACTCCAGGAGGTGTTGTTTTCTTTACCGTTGCAGATATAATAATCCGTACTCTGGCTATGGCGGAGATTTTCCACATCCAGTTCCGTACCGTCATTCTTTACCCGTTCGGCATAACGTATGCAAATCGTATCTCCCGCAGCGGCTTTCGCTATGTTAATACGCACCCATCCTGCCATATTCTGACCGAAATCAATCATATAACGGTCACCATATTGCTTGAAGACAGCCGGCTTCAGCGTTTTCATCACTTTCATGTTGGGAGCGGTATTGCCGCGGAGTGTACCGTACGGCAATGAAACACGTTGCGCCTTCAGCCATTTGGAATCATCATAACCGGGCTGTGTCCAGTTTCCCAATTCCATACGGGCATCGTAAATCTCACCATCGTATTCATTATTGCTACGTATAGGCCCTTGAGCCGTCAAACGCCATTTCTCATCACTGTTGATGCGCTGTATACTGCCGTCGATATATTCTATAATCAGATTCAGACGCAACTTGGGGTAACCAAAAGTAGGAATCTTATAAGGTTTGTAATTTTGACGCATAGTGTAGAAACGTCCGTTGCCCAGGGTCACTCCGATGGCATTGTCGGCATTTCCTCCGGCAACCTGTTTGGTGACATCAAAAGAATTGTAAAGCACAGTACGACGATAATCACTTGGAGCCGGCGCCAATACCTGATCACCTATCCGCTGGCCGTTAATGAACAGTTCGTACATACCCAAACCGCACAAATGAAGGGTAGCATACTTTATCTCCTTGGCTTGCGTTTTAAATTCCGTGCGTAAATAACGAGAGCTCAAACGGCTGTGTGAATCTTCCCGATCCCATGCAAACGCAGCGTCCCAACCTATCCATCGTCCTTTCCAATGAATCTCACCTAAAGGTCCCATCCCCCATCGGGCAGGCTCGCTCCATTCTGTCTCACCGCGATTGGTATAGCTTCTCACTTTCCAGTAAACACGCTGATTGCTTTTCAAACGCTTCCCTTGATAGGGAATCCATACGGACGCATCGGATTCCACTTTTCCGGAATCCCACAAATCTCCTTTATCCTGTGCTAAAAGTTCAGGAGAAGACGCAACCAAGATCCGGTAGGCGGTCTGCATCACATTTCTTTGAGAAGATTCCAACCGCCAGCTCATACGGGGGACAGCAGTATCCAACCCCATGGGGTCTACCATCTGCTCGGTACGCAGGCCGGTAACCGAAACATCCGCTGCCTTCAACCACAACGGAAGTGCCAGAAGAATGATTAATAATACTTGTTTTTTCATGATATGCATATTTCTTACTTATTCCATTTCTGTATGGCATCCGGCAAGGCTGTCCAAGCTTTCTGCACATAATCCTTCGCAGAATCCACAACAATCAGAACCTGGTCATTACCGCTCAGATAACCGCTATCATGCTGGAAAGGAGTGACTTTACTGTCAAACTCACCGATATATTCCAACTTACCGTCCTTCGCGCTATACCACCATGCATTCTTTTTCGCACCGCTGATTTTGCTCAAATCGATCTGCATAGGACGTCCTGAGTAATTGTAAACCAGCAAATAGTCATTTCCACGGGTAGCGATGGCACGGTCATAGCGTTCGCCGTTAGTTCCTGCAATGACACTCTGATCGGGCACACGTTCAAAGAAAGGAAAAAGTCAGCATCAAGTTCTTCAGATATTTCATCTGATTGAAGCCGGGATCTTCCAAAGCATCCCACCATGCTTTCTTGCGTCCGTCGGCACCGAAAGAGGCTCCATATCCCGGACGGATAAATTGCATGATATCATTATGACCGTATGAGTGCCCGAATGATCCGGCAAATACCGACCAATAGGCATAACGACGCACATCGTGCTGATTCCAACGGGTTTCATTGGGATCATGCAGCCCCTGTGGAATGTCTTCATAAATAGGTTCGTCATCAATCACCGGTTTCAACGGAGTCTTTGCCTGACTGGCTTCCACAAAACGCCAGTTATCTTCTTCCGTATTCTCTTCGATAGGATAGTCACCATCACCATTACGCTGCCCATAACGACGGTGTCCACTTTGGAACATATTGAAATCCAGCCATTCGCGGTCATTAAACCAAGTAGCCGACGTGGTACGTCCACGCGGATGGAAAGTCATCAGATGACCTTTGTCTATGCTGCGGATACTGTTTGCCAACGCATCCCATACCTCCGTCTTATTATCACCGCGGATATCCCCTCCTATCATCCAAATAATATTCGGCTCATCCTTGTAACGTTCCGCAAGAAACTTACCGTATGCCACGGCTTCTTTTTCATTCATCAGCCCTTGTTCCACGGGAGTTCCCCAAATACATACCATCCCTATATAGATGCCCCGTGAAGCGGCACTTTTAATAATATAGTCCATGTGGTCCCAATATCCATAAATCCCTTTGCGGTTGATATCTTTGAAATTAAAACCGTCTGTCATGGAATACTGGCCGTAAATATTCATGGAAGGCACACCGTTCAATACCTGCACCTGCACCATGTTATATCCGGCATCCTTGCACTTATTCAGATAGTAAGAAACCTCGTCACGATTCAAGCGTTGCGGCATCAGCCATCCGGTTTCACCCAACCAGAAGAAAGGTACTCCATTTTCATGCTTCAGGTAGCGTCCCTCCTCGGACACCACCAGTTTGCCGTTCTTCCAGGAATATACGTTTTCGCTTTCTGCGCCGGCAACGAAGTAGAGCAACATAGCAATAAAGCCAATAAGGAAAGTAATGCGTGTCTGTTCATCATTGTATTTTCAAATTCGTTTATTAATTAATTGACAATCTCCAAACAAGAGCTTTTATCAAAACAACAAGGTGTTTAAAAAAAGGTCCTTATGTTTATGGAAAAGATGAAGACCTTTTTTGACAAATGTCCTCATCTTTTTTCAGATTATTCCTACTGCTTCATTTTCTCATATTCAATAGCTGCCAAAATAAAGGAACCTACTGATTTCGGATCGTTCTCTATCACCGGCTCACCTATGTAATAAGCAAAACTTCCATCCCGGTTTCCTTTACCGCCTAATCCTGCAACAGCACAACAGTTGGTAATAGTGTATGAACCATCAGGCTCTTCTTTAATGAACTGTTTGATCAGGCCATTAAAACCACGCTCTGCGGCCGCTTTATACTCCACAGGAATATATCCTTTATTCACCGCTTTACACAAGAAATATACAAAAAGCGATGAAGCGGAAGATTCCAGATAATTTCCTTTACGGTTATTCTGGTCAGTCACCTGCCACCATACCCCTGTTTCAGGCTCCTGGTATTTTACAATGCCTTCGGCCAACGTATTTATAATCGTCATAATGCTGTCGCGTCCTTCGAACTGCGCCGGCATATAGTCCAATACATCCACCACGGCAGCGGCATACCAGCCTATACTGCGGCTCCAGAAGTTGGGTGAGCACCCGGTTTCCTTATTTGCCCAATTTTGTGTCTTGCTCTCATCCCAGCCATGATAGAACAAACCGGTTTTAGGATCATACGTTTTACGGGCAATCAGCTTTATTTGATTCACAATATCGGCATTGACCGTAGTATCCTTGAATACGTTACCATATTGAGCCAGATAAGGAGAAGCCATGAATATACCATCCAGCCACATCTGGTGCGGATATACCAGTTTGTGCCAGAAACCGCCTTCACTGGTACGGGGCTGTTCGGCCAGTTGTTTGCGAAGAGTATCCATCGCCACCTTATAACGCCCGTCTCCCGTCTTTTCATAAAAATCGAATAAAATCTTTCCGGCATTGATATTATCAATATTAAAAAGAAAGATATTTCATGGTCTTTATCTTACCGTCGGTGTCTATCAGACTGTCTGCATATATTTTTGCATAATTATAATAGGCAGTGTCACCGGTATGTTTCCATTCCTCCAACATGGATTTCACCACCAGTCCGTGCGTATAGCCCCAACGAGGCTTTTTCGCTTTTCTATCATCCAAGGCTCAGGGAAACGTTGCATTTCCGACTGAGCCATACGTTCGCTCCATTTGATTTCTTCGGTCTGTTTAGGAGTGGCAGTACATGCACACATTCCACCTGCCAGCAACAATGAGCAAATAATGTTTAATCCTGTTCTTTTCATATTTCTTCTTTTTACTATTTTTCATCCTTACAATCAGTGCAAGAATCATCACTTACCTAAGAATATATATTCTTCACCTGCTTTGGTTTCCAGATCATAAAGATAAGTTTTTTCAACTCAACTTTATTCAATTTCGCTTCTTTATTTATAATCGGCTGTAAGATTTCGGGTATGGCATACAATTTATTCGGATTCTCTCCTTTCGCCTTTCTCAGCCCTTTGCCTGCCAGCGGATTTAAAGAACGCAAACGACAGTTTCCCCCATTACGGGATTTCACCACCAACCGGCTCACTTTACCATTCTTCCAACTCAAATCCAATTCAAAACCTCCACGAGCTATAATCCCGTTCACGCTTCCCTCTTTCCATTGCGCCGGCAATGCGGGAAGTAAATAAATAAAACCATCGTGGCTCTGCATCAGCATTTCTACGATACCCGCCGTACAACCAAAATTACCGTCAATCTGAAAAGGTGGATGGGCATCAAACAAATTAGGATAAGTTCCTCCTTTTTTCTTCTCGTTACGTACGAGAGTCAACTGATCGGTTATCAGTTTATAAGCATGGTCACCATCCAACAGACGGGCCCACAAACATACCTTCCATCCCATACTCCATCCGGTAGACGGATCGCCACGATGAATCAGCGAAGTACGTGCCGCATCAAACAATTCGGGAGTACGGTAAGGAGAAATCTGATTACTGGGGAACAAACCATAAAGGTGTGACACATGACGGTGCACATCCTGCGGATTGTCCCAATCCATCATCCATTCCTGCAATTGCCCCCAACGTCCTATCTGCATGGGCGCCATTTCCTTTAAACGCTGTTCCAAATGGGTGGCAAATTCAGCATCCGTACCCAATAATCGGGCGGTAGTGATTATCTGATTCCATAAATCGAATATCAGTTGGTTATCCAAAGTACACCCAGCAGCCGTAGTCGCTTTTCCGTTACTGCCTGCATGAGTATTCTCCGGAGAATTGCTCGGACATACCACCAACCAGTTATGCAACGGTTCCTTCACCATGATTTCATCAAAAAACTTACCGGCTTCTTTCATGATAGGGTAAGCCGAGCGGAGAAATTCCATATCGCCTGTATAAAGATAACGTTCCCACAAATGACGGCACAGCCAGGCTCCACCCGTAGGCCATAATCCCGACGGAGCCTTGTCTATAGCTCCGGTAACACGCCATATATCCGTATTGTGATGCAATACCCAGCCATCCGCCCCATACATAATCTTGGCCGACTCACGCCCTGTTTCACTCACTTCACGGATCAGTTGTATCAAAGGCTCGTGCAATTCGCTAAGATTCGTCACTTCGGCCGGCCAATAGTTCATTTCAACATTGATATTACACGTGTATTTACTATCCCAGGAAGGAAATAATTTATCATTCCAAATGCCTTGCAAATTAGCAGGCTGCCCACCCGGCTGTGAAGAACAAATCAACAGATAGCGGCCGAAACGGAAATAAGTGGCCACCAGAAAATCATCCTTCGTTTCCTTGAAATTCTGTACACGCATATCAGTGGTTACCCCTGCATATTTGTCTATGCCTAAATCCAAAGAGACACGGTCCATATATTGCTTGAAAAAATCGACGTGTGCCTTACGTGATGTCATATAATCTTTACTTACAGCCCGGCGCAGATAGTTCTTCGCACGCTCCACTTGGTTACCTGTTATATCCTTGTAATTAGTAAAGTTGGTAGCAATGGAAATATAAATCACAGCCTCGTCCGCCCCTTCTATACTCAAGACTCCGTCACGACAAGACCGGGTTCCTCCCTGAGTACGTGTAGTCATACGTCCCTGAAATTCAACCTTCCCTTTGAGTCCTTCATGCCAGGAAGATACGCCCGAAAGGGTAACCTCCTCCCCTTCCGTCGAAACCATCACATCCTGATGCGGAGTAGTAAGATTGGCGTTACAAGTAATCTTTCCGGGTTGGCTGGCAGTAAGACGCACCATAACTACCTGATCGGCAAACGACGTCAGTGTTTCACGCTGATAAGTCACCCCGTCCACCTTATAACGCACGATGGTACGAGCTGAGTCCAGGCTCAGTTCCCTATAGTAATCGGAATAACGTGTATGCCCCGGAAAAGAAATATGCAGATCGCCAAACGATTGATAGGGCATACCGCTATTGGTCTTCGCCATTACTTTCTCGGTAGCCAACGTTTGTGCTTCAAGATATTTTCCCTCGAACACCAACCGGCGCACTTTGGGAATATATTCCAACGCATCGGGATTAGCATTATTATTGGGACGTCCTGCCCAAATAGTTTCTTCGTTCAACTGGATATGCTCCACACCGGGATTGCCGAATACCATCGCTCCCAACCGCCCGTTACCCAGCGGAAGCGCTTCAGTCCAAACCTGAGCGGGTTCGTCATACCACAGTTTATATTCCTGTGCGGCAGCCTGCAAGTAAGAACTTGCCCATAACAGCCCCCCTATCCATTTTATTTTCATATTGATCTCTAGCTTTTTATTAAAGGGAGACGAAAAAAAAAGACGGATGTACTCTGTGGAAAGAAATAAAAAAAGTAAATATCATGAAAAAACTTTCCCTAGTACCTCAACAAATCCGGCTTCTCTATTGTTATTAAAATAAAACCATCTTATAAAATTAGAACTATATGAAAATAGCAGAGATTAAAGGAAGAGAGATTTTGGACTCACGTGGTAACCCCACTGTGGAAGTGGATGTGATATTGGAATCAGGGATTATGGGCCGTGCCTCTGTCCCATCGGTGCGTCAACCGGTGAACATGAGGCTTTGGAATTACGTGATGGCGACAAGACCCGTTACGGAGGCAAAGGCGTATTAAAAGCTGTAGAAAATATAAATACTCTTATCGCTCCGGCATTGAAAGGAATGGACTCTATGGACCAACGTGGTATTGACAAAGCCATGCTTGATCTGGATGGAACTCCAACTAAATCAAAACTGGGCGCAAATGCTATTTTGGGCGTATCCCTGGCTGTGGCAAAAGCTGCCGCCAACTATCTGGATATCCCTCTTTACAGATACATCGGCGGAACAAACACCTATATCATGCCTGTTCCAATGATGAATATCATTAACGGAGGCTCGCATAGCGACGCTCCTATCGCTTTTCAAGAATTCATGATTCGTCCTGTCGGCGCAAAGACATTCCGTGAGGCCTTACGGATGGGCGCAGAAGTATTCCATGCTTTGAAAGAGGTGCTGAAAAAACGCGGACTAAGTACAGCCGTAGGAGACGAAGGTGGTTTTGCCCCTGCGTTGGATGGCACCGAAGATGCTTTGAATTGTATCCTTGCCGCTATTGAAGCTGCCGGATATGAACCGTTCAAACATATCACCATCGGTCTGGATTGTGCTTCTTCCGAATTTTATCATGACGGCATCTATGACTATACCAAGTTTGAAGGCCCCAAAGGGGAAAAGCGCAGTGCCGCCGAACAGGTTGCCTATCTGGAAAAATTGAGTTGGGACTACCCCATTGATTCGATAGAGGATGGTATGGCAGAAAACGACTGGGAAGGATGGCGCATGCTGACCGAGCGTCTGGGCAACCGTTGCCAGCTGGTAGGTGATGACTTGTTCGTTACCAATGTGAAGTTCCTGGAAAAAGGAATCAGTGAAGGTTGTGCAAACTCTATCCTGGTAAAAAAGTAAACCAGATCGGTTCGCTGACTGAAACTCTGGATGCTATCGAAATGGCCCAACGTAACGGCTACACCACTGTGACCAGCCACCGCTCCGGTGAAACGGAAGATGCTACGATTGCAGACATCGCAGTAGCTACCAATAGCGGACAAATTAAAACCGGTTCATTGAGCCGCACCGACCGTATGGCAAAATACAACCAGTTACTTCGCATCGAAGAAGAATTGGGTAACCGTGCCGTATATGGATATAAAAAAATAGCACGCAATTTTAAAGCGTAAGCGGTTTATATTCCCAATTCCATAAATGAAGACTGCCTCAAGAGGGATCGTGATGATTCCGGCTTGAGGCATTACTTTTGCACTATTATTTAATCTCAACTGGGCTACAACGTTTTTTCCTCCCATTCCTCCACCGTCATGGTTTCCGATGAAAAACTGACACCAATAGCCGTGACTTTGCGCGTGTCTGTCTGATAAGGTGTAGCATATCCTTTGTCCTCTATCTGCTGCAAGGCTTCAGCAGCCGTACCATCCAGTTTAAACTCAAATATATATACATAATCCTTTGTCTCCAATACACAGTCCACTCTTCCTCTTGACTGAGTTTTCTCCACATGCAACTGGCAATATACCCCAAGCAAACGGAGAATCAGATAGAAAGTATATTGAAAATGTTTTTCTGTCGCTTCAACCGTCTTTATCGAGCCATGAGAATCATAAGGTATATCCGCAAGGAAAGAAGTTAAAGCTGAACAAAAAGCCGTAGTTTCCCCTTCCTCAAGTAAAATGACGGCATCTACAATCCAGTTGGAAACTTCAAACTCTTGGGATTTGAAATAATTGGCTGCCACCATGGTCAGAAATCCCTTTTTCACCTCATTATTTGGAAAGTCCAACAGGTAACGGTTTCTCCGGGAGTCGTATTCCTTGATCGTCAGATAGCCGCTTTGATAAATCATAGGCAGCGGTTTTTCCACATCGGCCTTATAATCGACAAACATCGAAGGATCATAGTAACGCCCAGTCAATTCATCCATCTGCTCGTGGTTATGCCGCAGAAGTTTGATCAAATAAGTAGGAGTACCTGATGCAAACCAATAGTCGCGGATATCGTTCATATCAAAAGCATTGAGCAGGCTGAAAGGATTATAGACACCAAGCAAGCCGCTGCCAAAATGATAGCCATCGTATTGCATTTTGAGTACGTCTTTCATTTCCTCCACTGTATAATTGAACTTTTCAGCCAAATTTGCAATAGGTTCTGCAAAATAATGTTCCAATTCCACCTGAGTCACACCACACAATGCTTCATAATGATTATCCATACTTATATCTTTAGGCTGGTTGAACCCGCTGAACACACTGACTTGCGAAAATTTTGTCACTCCCGTAAGCAACACAAACCTCAAGTATTCATCAGCCCCTTTGAAGGTGGAATAGAAAGCTTTCAAGATTTCGCGGTTGGCATCTTCCAGAGGAGTATCCAATGCATCGAGAATAGGCTTGTCATATTCATCTACCAGCACCACGGCACGACGCCCCGTTTGCTGATAGGCTAGAGAAAGTATTTGTTCGAACCGCTTCCCCATAGGAACCTCACGGGGAGTTTCTCCGTAGATTTTCTCCCAGTTGGCAAGATAATATTCTATGGTAGCTTCCAAGTTTCCTTTTTCCGTAAAGTTAACACCGTTGAAATCTATCTTGAACACAGGATACTGATGCCAGTCTTTCTCCAACTTCGCTATCATCAAGCCGTCAAAAAGTTCCTTGCGCCCCTTGAAATAGGCATCCAACGTGCTTACCAACAAGCTCTTCCCAAAACGACGGGGACGGCTAAGAAAACAAGTTTTGGTCGTCGTTACCAAACGATAAACCAAATCGGTCTTATCCACATAGACCCAATTACCTTCTATTATTTGATCAAAACTCTGTATGCCAATGGGATATTTCATCATTCTCTTTTTCTTAAATGGATTGTTAATGCGAAGATAACGACTTCTCTTCGCATTAACAATAAAAGTGGGAAAACAAATTCATTTCAAGTGAATTTTAAAGACAAGTCCTCCTGAGAAATATTTTCCGTTATTCAGTTCCGCCGATTCTTACAAGGCAGGGACAGTGGGGACAGCAGGGACAGCCCCTTTTTTTCCCACACACGTGCGCGCGATACAATAAGGTGGAAAATGAGTTTCCCAATGACACCAACGAGGAAGAACAACTCACCGAAGGCTCCGAACCTTATTTCCCCCTGCCTGCCTTTCCACAGGACGACATATGGCCGGAACTGCTAGAGAAAATCATCTCTTACAGTAAAAAAACCAAATAACACAACACACTGCTCCTGGGAGGCCCCCTGCATGCAGACCTTCGTATACGCACCGAGGTGAAAAAGGCGATGAAAACCTACCACCAGGAAAAGGCGGCCCAAACGGTTCACCAAGCAAGGGGTCCGATGAGTGTGGACGGTAGGGGGAACGTATCACAAGAGCTGACCCCGGCTTTATACGCGCGCACGTGTGTGTGAGAAAAAAAGGGGCTGTCCCTACTGTCCCCGTGTCCCCGCCGCCAGTTGCAACTAGTCTGCCTCCACTTGGAGAGCCATGATTCCCCCCGCAATCCGCCAAGGGGTCAAAAGGGGTCGGAAGGGGTCACGCCGCACGGACGTGAAGTTATCTTTGCAGTGTCAGAAGGAAGAAGCCGCACCCCGGCACAAGATTACAAAAATCCTGGTACAAGATTCCGCGGATCTTGTACCAAGTTTCACCGGACGCCGCAGCAGTGTGCGCCTTGTTCCTTCCTGACACTTTTCTGATAATAACAACCCTTTAAAAACAAAAACGATGATCAATTATCACAACATTGTCTTCCCGTTCCTCCACCGTCATGGTTGCCGACAAGAGGCTGATTCCAACTTCCGTGACTTTGCGCGTACCAGCCAAATAAAGAGTAGCATTCGTCAAAGTCATTCTCTTCGCATTAACAATAAAAGTTGGAAAACAAATTCATTTCAAGTGAATTTAATGCCCATGCTGTCGGCTATCAAGTAGAGGTTGTGTCAAAACGTTGGCACAACCTCATATACTAACGTGAAATCATACAAGGCAAAATTAATTTCGCCAACGAGTTATATTATACAGCCCTTACAGCTGTCATTCCACAACACAAGAATATTTTTCTTTCAATCCCTCCAAACTCATCCCCGTAAAATAATCCTCTATAAACTCCCATCGCTGCTCATCACTTAACTTCGTATTGCCAAAGAACAGCCGGAACAACTCTATCTGTTCCTGGAATATTTTCTCATTATTCTCCAGCACATGGTTCTGATAGTTTCCCGAAGCAGCTTCCTTTTTCAATATCTCCGCATCACGGACACGTACTCCAACAGAAGGAACACCCCCCTCTACGGTAAAGTCCACCACATTGAGCATAGACAGCAAATTGAGCAGCATATTGAGATCGGAGAACGGAGTGACATAGAACAACAGCCGGTCTCCTTTCTTTCCTGTGATACGCTGGGCACACAACTTCTGGTAACGGGAAAGCAACAAATCAAAACCACGGGTAACGGTAAACATCAGTTTGTCTTCATCTTTCTTCTTGGCACTGGTGATGTAACTCACACTTCTGCCCTCCTCTACCCTGGACTCCAGTAACGAAGTGATAAAACGCTTGGCAGAAGGAACATCCATATCATACGCCGCAAAAATACTACGCAAATCGTCCTCCTCGAACTTTCCTTTATTACCATACAGACTCACCGTCAACAAATCTTTCAAACTCTTCAAGAGACTTGCCAGCTTGGAGCAGATATCCGCCGCACTCTCTTTTAACAAGACATCATGCTTACCCACAGCTGCCGCACGAACTCCCTCAAAGAGATTTCCATTGTATAAATCGCGCTTAAACTCACGGTATCCCATCTCCGAGAAACAATTCTCCCACAAAGATTCAAAAGCCACCTTATAGACTCCTTCAACCCCTTTCACGGGAACCATGTACTGCTTGTATTTTTTACGGAAAGCGGCATCACCCGTCTTTTCCTGCACATAGCCATCGGAAAACAACGTCTGTGAATTGATTTCAACAGGAGAACCGCCATGCCGGAAACTCAAATCCTCTTCTATCCATAACAAAGCCGTTTTGACGACTTGCTCCAAATCCGATTCATATTCCAGCTTGTTCTTTTTACGAGGCAACTTCACTGCAAATTCAAAATCGGATAAAGACATCTGCATTTCATCACTACAGCCTTTCATCAGATATATTTCCCAAACTTTCTTCAGAATCATCCCCAACTGTTCCTGGGAGATGGCACCCGCAGAATGCAGGCGTTTCATATAATAAAAGTCGCGCTCATTAAAATCCGTCACCGCCACACCCGTAATGTTCTTATCACGGGCAGCACGGCCAATCTCCTGAATATAATCGACAAAGGTGCTGGATGGAGCCACATGATATACACGGTCAATATCGCTGATATCCACCCCCATACCGAAAGCTTTCGTAGCAACGATTATTTTTTTCTCACCCTCCTTAAAAGCTTGTATAATTTCGGCTTTTTGCTCTTTATCCTTTTTACCATAATAAGATGCCACCCAATGCCAGTTAGCCGGATACACCCAGGTCTTCAGTTTCATATCTATACCTCCGGCAAAAGGATAATAAATGATAGTCTTATGCCCGTCCAGAAAATCCTCCACCCGGGCGGCAACAGTACGTTGCTTGGCCTTATCGTAGGTTTCCCCCTCCTCTATGGTCATGGCGGTAATGTCAAAGCCGATATTTTCACGCTTCACCGTGCCCACATACAAGGCACACGGAGCAAGATGCAACGACCGGATGGTATCAAAAATCATATCGTTCCCGCCTTCGGGATTCCACACAGCAGTGGCCGTCAATGCAAAAACAGGGAATACATACCCCAACGCATTCTTTAAAGCTTCCAAATGACGCCCTAGAAACCAATAATCCACCCGGAACTCTTTACCCCAAGTGGTCACGGTATGAGCCTCGTCAACCACTACCAGTCCGATACGGCGTTCACCTACAAAATAACTGATATCATACGCCAACAATAATTCAGGGGAAAGATAAAAAAGATCAACCTCCCCTTCACGGACACGACGATATACTTCGTTCTTTTGTTCAGGTGAAAGATCGGACGAAGCATACGCCACACGTTCATACCCTAACTCCTGCAACGCCTCAACCTGGTCCACTATCAATGCTTTCAGCGGAGAAACCACAAGAGTAAGAAGCTTATATTCATTACCCAGATAAATAGCAGGGAGCTGAAACAACAATGATTTTCCGGCTCCGGTCGGAGCTGTCAGGAGCAAATTATGAGCAGACGAGTCACCCTTGATCCCTTTTTCGGCTTCCATAATGACCTCCTCAATTAATTGTCCTTGAGACAATTGCAATTTTTCCTTACCTCTGAACAAGTCATCATAAACTTCTAAATTACGGAAATCTTCATATCCGTACACTTCCTGCAAAAGGACCTTTACCGCTTCACGGCATTTAGACGGCAATACTCTTGCCACAATCTGTGACTCTATCATAAA
>VOFC01006214.1_pt1 | contig 37242 bp, 32 predicted proteins | sample 5384161 | NCBI WGS metagenome assembly VOFC01 (sample SAMN12384722, study PRJNA508395) | human gut metagenome | isolation source: healthy gut B | host: Homo sapiens | reverse complement strand
TTGCGCTCAGCAGACCCATCTCGTGCAGCACGGTCTGCTGCTCGGTGTCGGCAGGGTCGAAATCAAAGCTGCGGGCGGGCTTGCCGGTGCTCAGATGGTCGGCAAGCTGCTGCAGCCAAGCAGCTTCGGCGGCAGCGCCCTTTGTTGTTGCCGCTCTTGGCAGCCTTTGCCATGCGGCCGGCGCGGTTTTGCACCACCTCAAGGTCGGAGAGGATCAGCTCGTAGTCGATGGCGTCAATGTCGGAAATGGGGTCCACGGCCTCGGCCTTGGTCACGTCCTCCACCACATGGATGATGTTGTCGTCGTCAAAGCAGCGCACCACATGGACGATGGCATCGGTCTCCCGGATGTTGGCCAGGAACTTGTTGCCCAGGCCTGCGCCCTGGCTGGCGCCCTTCACGAGACCGGCGATGTCCACGAACTCCACGATGGCGGGGGTCTTTTTGTTGGTCTGCCAGATCTCTGCCAGCTTGTCCAGCCGCTTGTCCGGCACGGCCACGATGCCGGTGTTGGGGTCGATGGTGCAGAAGGGATAGTTCGCCGCCTGCGCATTTTTGGTGCTGGTAATGGCGTTGAACAGAGTACACTTGCCCACATTGGGCAGTCCCACGATACCTAATTTCATAGTTATGATTTCTCCTTTTATGATGTAGATGATAAACAGCTATATTGAACGGATATAAGTTGTTTTTTGCGAAAACTGAATTTGGCGTTGGGTGGGTAAATCGGATTCACTCACCCTTTACTCACCCTTTTTGTGCTTCCTGCGCCTTTGCGAACTGCGCTACGGCCTTTCTGCATGGAATCGTCGGTCACATGGACATACCGATCCATTGTTGTTTTGCTGCTGGCATGGCCCAGCAGCTTTTGCAGGACTTTGGGCTGCATTCCGCTTTCAATGGCGCGGGTGGCGTATGTATGACGCAGAGCGTGCATACAGAATCGCTCGATCCCTGCATCGTCGCACAGCTTGTAGAGGTGAGTGTCGTAGGAGCTGTTCTTGGCAGGCATTCCGGTGCGCCAGTTGATGAACACCAGATCACGCATAACCAACTTTCGCTTCTGACCAGTCTTACGATCCATAAAGGTCAGGACAGTGGACAGGTGGTTCGATTCGTTGCGGTATTCTCTGGTGTCGTAGATTTCCCGCAGGATGCCGTAAGCGGTGTCAGTCAGAGGAATGGTGCGGTAGCTGGATTCCGTTTTCGGAGGGCCAGCACGCCACACGCCCTGCTTGTGACGATACTCCAAAGTTTTGTTGACGGTCAGAGTATGCTTTTCCCAATCAATAGCATCCCATGTCAGACCGATCATTTCACCAGTGCGTAAGCCTGTTTCCAGAATCAGCGCATACTGAGCGTAGTTATGGGAATGCTTGGCAGCATCCAAAAACTGTTTCTGCTCAGCTACGGTCAAAAAGTGGATATCATCAGGTGCACGAACGGGCTTTGTGTAGCGGACACCGTCCATTGGGTGTTTGGCAATGAGGTCGTTCTCTCTGGCGCTTTTGAAGAACGTACCCATTGTCATATAGGTCTGCCGGATGGTTGAACCGGCGTAGTCGTCCTCCATGGCGTTCAAAATCCGCTGACAGTCGATCTGCTTGACATCGCGCAACAGCATAGAACCGATGAATGGCTGGATGTTGTGCTCGTATCGCTCACGATAATTCCGAACAGTGTTCGGAGCACGGTTGCCAACGACATCCTTGACCCATTGATTGAACCATGCGTCCACCGTCATATTGGGCGATGCCACAGTCCGACCTTCAGGGTGTAAGCGTAGATAGAGCTGTTCCTGTCGCCAATTTTTGGCTTCTGGCAGGGTCTTGAAGCAGCGTTCCTCACGCTCACCACGGTAATTTCGGCAACGGGCATAGTACAAGCCGTCTTTTCGCTGACCAAGCCCCTTTCCGAGCTCTTTTCCTTTAAGATTTTTGCCCATGTTTGTGGCTCCTTTCGAGATAAAAAGAGCCCACATAACACATTTTATTGTATCATGCGGGCGTAGTTTATGCAAGCCCTTCAGCGGGCGTTATAGGGTATCAGATGGCGTATTGCTCGTCCAAAAACTCCTCAAACTTCTTCCGCTTGATGAGTTTCTTAGCCCCCACGAACACAACGAACTTTGCACCCATCCTGCAAGGAAAGCTCAGAAATGCGGTTCTGGCCTACACCAAAATAGGCAGCAGCCTCTGGAATCGTCAACAACCACTTTTCATTGAGCGGCACGAACAGGACGGACTTTTTGATGGATGTATCGGTGTTCGGAAAGGGAATTGGTTCCGAGCTGAGATCGGCTGCACAATTGGAAACAGCGGTGGACATGTTGATGTTGGTATGAGTGCTCATAGTGTTTTCCTCCTGAAATTAAAATTGAATGCGAAGCGGATTGCTTCATGATAAGCATATCTGCTTGAATTAGCGTACATTTTGCCTTATGGTGTGATAAGCGCTTGAAAGGAAATCTGCGCATCATCCTGTTGAATCAGTGAACTGAAATCCATGTTCGGGTAAGAAAAGGTTGCCGGTTGCACTTGTGCTGGTGGCCAAGAACAGTTATAATTACCGTAATACGAGTTCATAGGAATGGATGTAAAAACTGCAGATCGAAGCAGCTGCATTTGCTGGGATTGACTTTGCTCTTGTGGAGCAGAAGATTCATCACGAAGATGCAGCGGTTCAATGGAAGGCTCCGAAGGCGAATCCGGCAGCAGAGGACAGGCGTTCTCCGTTACGGTTTCCGGTTTGCTGGGAGCGGCTTCTTCATCGTCACAGTCATCAAGAGCGTCCAACGGCAGAAGAAGGTCAATCTGCGCTGGGGGCAGGATCGGTTCTGTATCGGAAGGTACCGGAATCGCCAGCGGGCCATTGGCAGGAACGACATCCTCTGGTGACTTACTATGGACGACCAGTGGCTTGGTAGTCGGCGTATCAGAATCACCTACATAAACTGGGCCGGAGACCATGAACTCACCGACTTGAAGCCCTTTAAGCGTGGAAACTAACTTGGCTTTATCTTTCGTGCTGAGCAAGCTGGCACACATACGAACCTCTTCATCAGCTGGCTGGAAACACATCATATACTTGCATTGCTGAAGCAAAGTCCGTTGTTCAGGCTTGAACACACGAATGCTCTGGGCAACCAGCAGTGCGTACAGACCTTGTTCGCGGCCCTCACAGAGGATTCGCCCCAATGCGTTGGAAGAGCGTAGCGTATAGTTGCTTAACTCGTCCAGATACAAAAAGGTAGGCGGAAAATCCTCGCAGGTGGCTTCTCGTAACAGTGCTGCAAAAAGCACCTCTTCAACGATGTGTTGCGTGGATGGCGGAAACGAACCTAATTCCAGCAAGGTGATGCCGGGAGAAAACTCTATGTCACCATCCTCAAAAAGCTTTTGTGCCCAAATAGGGGTGCCAAGGCGTTTTCCAAACCGGGCGCAGAGCGTGAATGAGAACTCTTGATCTCCTGATGCAGGTATTCCAGCACTTCATTCGGAGCCGGTGAAGCGCGAAGCACCTCTTTTAAAAGGGCCGCAATAGCTGTTCTTGTGCATTCGACAGAGCGATAACGGATGTGATAGTATCAACGAAAGATGCAGCGGCATCTGCTGGATTTGCTGATGTTCCAAACAAATGCAGCTTGATTGGCTTTTGAAACACATCCTGACGATGTACATACGGTTCTAGTTCTACTGGAAAAGACACGGCGTGACGGTGATCTATGACTACGATCCGAACACCTGACTCCAGCAGCCCCTTATAATATCGTAGGAAAGAGTAGACTTTCCTACGCCGCTTTTTCCACAGATAAAAATGGAAGCGTTTCCCTCTTTGAGTTTTTCGATGATTGTAACAGCCTTTTGGTAAGTAGAGCCTATTTTTAACCTCATGGTTCCGTCCCTCCTGTTTTAATCAGAATCTTCATATTCGGTCAAGCAACCGCGCTTCAAGGTCAGAAGTCGAGCATCTATATAGGTTCCGTTGTCAATACGAATCTTTTTGGCAGTGCTGAACTCAGAGAGCAAATGCTCACTTTGCAAATGCGAAATAATGTCAGATGCACTATAGCCCTGTGCATACTCATGGAGATCAGAGACTTCAGCAAAGACCCTTTCAGAAGGAAAGCATCCTTTTTTTTTGTACGATATCCCGGTCAGGATCATAGCTAGAATCGACCTCTCCATAGCGGAGAAGACGAATGTCCCCGGCTTCGCTTGCTGAAAAGAGTGCCTTGTGTAAAATTTCCTTTGCGTTGCAGTCCAGCGAGCTGTCCCACTCGGATAAGCAATTATTGATGTATGCCTGACAGACCTCGTGTGTTGTTTGCGCTGAATCCGGCTGCTTAAGGAGTTTTAATGCCCAGCAAAGAACAGCGGATGAAACGCTTAGAAGCGCGATTTCATTCCGAAAGGCGCATTCTTCATCCAAGGAACCTAAAGCAGTTGTGTAGGATCGCTCAACGATGCGCTCAAAGGCATCTGGGTTGTGCTCAACAAGGGTACACAGCTTGCTAACAATTTCTGTCAGAGGCAGCGCGGCTGCATGGCCTTCCTCATGAGGCAAGAACAGACAGTGCTTCTGCTGCAACTCAGTAATGCCGTTCGTAGATACGATAAGGCACAGCGGAAAACGAGGCTCTGTTTTAGTCCGCGTAATCAGCGTTGCAAAATTCGTCTTTGAACGGTAGTTGCCAATGGTGGCTGTGAGCATCGGATCGTCACCGTAGACTGGTAACAAAGCTGCGATACGGTACTGACCAAGCATCTGATCAAATTGCTTCGGCTTGTTGTCAACCGTTAACCTTATATGAAGAGGGAAATCGTTGCCAGATATTGCAAAAAGGTATTTACCACCATTGAACTTGTCCGACATTCGTGTCTTGAGCACCGCCAAAATCTTTATTAGGACTAAGGGGATGGAGGTGCTTAGCAACGGGTCAGAGCAACAATCCTCTTTATAAGAAGTATAAATCCAGCGGTCGTCCAGATGAAACCAACCAATAGGCGGTATCAAGGCGGTTTGTTCAGTATCCAAGATGAAGCCTAAAAAACCAAAAAAGTAAATCTAACTGCATCTTACTGTTCTCACTATAACAACAGCTTCCGCCAGCGGCGATAAACGCTTTATAGAATGCTTTAGCGGTGAATTTGTCTTTCTCAAATAACAGCCGGATTACAATACCGCGAGATCTTTTGAAAGATATCCCGATGAGATGTACTATTTTGCCATCAACGGTATACTCCTTGATTAAGATAGCGTGAAAGTCGTAACAGGTGGTGAGGCGTTTTTGGACACTATATTTATCGCCGAGATACCGAGTTTTACAGATTGCCGGACAACCACACTGGTCAACAAAGTATGAAACTGTGTCAAAGCGGTTAAAGGCTTTTTGTACGCCTTTAGTTCCTCTTTTTCAGAAGAATTTACCCTTTGCAGGAGCAGCTTATCTTTCTGCTGGAACTGTTTGTCCTTTGCTTTCAAAAAGAGATTGAACGGTTTCTTTGTCAAAAAACTGGTTGCCGCAGTCATCAAGAAAGCTGATGGCGGGAATCGGTTCCTCTTGAACCAGAGGATAAGGATTTTCAGAAAATACGCGATAATTCGACATGCTCATGATTCTGAGCCCCTTTCATTTTGATGACATAAGCATATCGAAACTGTGCCTTGAAATCACTAGGAGAACTATCGAAAAAAATAAAAATATTTTGGATATAGTTTTACTTGAAAACGGATGAACATTGTGCAAGGGAGGAAATGCAGATGCCTGACCGGATGAGCAATATTGTTTTGTTTGAAACGGAGGAAGAAGTAAAGGCGTATAAATCAGTACTTGAAAAGGGCTATAAAATAAACATAGAAGCCTATGTGAGGTACCTTCAAGAAAAATTTCCAAATTTGGAGAAATACAGCATTGAAAATCAATCGAGAGTCATTGTGATAAAAGCGTTGACAACAGCATGGGCTTTTTACAGGTATGCAGTGGACAATTGAGAAAAAAAAAACTTAAGTCAGGATGAAGCGGAGAGGATGATTATGAGCAACACATTGGCATGTGTTGCATTGTCGATAAAATATTTGTGCACTCCCACAATTGAGTTTGCTCAAGTTATCCAGGAAATACTAAAAAAAGATTTCGGTGGAGTATCAAAAATGAATCTGTAGAAGAATACATAAAAAAATTATAACGAGAATAGAGAGCAGCTTATAGGGTCTATGGATAAAGATGCTTTGTTCTATCCGCCGATTTTATATGCGCCAAGCACAGATGAAATCAATGGTTTTGCATTATCAACTACACAAAAAAGCTAGTTGAAAGAATAGGAATATATTTTCCCGAAGAAGTTGAAAAACAAAAAGCAAAAAAACAGAACGAACAAAAGATGAAAGTGATGTTGTTAAGTTTGCAGCAAAAATGGAAAAGATGGAGATCAACGGGGAAATCATTAAAAGATACACTAAGTACACAGTTGAATGGACTCTACAGAAAAATTATTGAGAATGCTTATAACGCTAAGAAACATAGAATGGAAGGAAGTTCTGTAAGTGAGAGGGTCGTAGCTTACTATGCGGAAGAATCTATATTTCGCTATGATACAATTTTGAATGTTGCAGAAAATCTAAATAACGCTCTTTTGAATAAAGACGTTAGTTATCAAAAGCTGGAAGAACAAATCCAAAAAAGACGATTCGGAGACCGATAGCCTTTTATATCCGAGAATTCGACCGGGCGGAGTTACTCGATTCAGAAGATACGGTATCGCAGTTTTGTGATTATATGCGGACTGTGATGATCTTCATTATTGAGGGAATAAGCTGGTTGGAGGCATACAATTCCAAAATAGAGTGTGCCAATAAGTTGGTTTGTGATTATATTGATAGAAATTTTGAAAGACTTTTTGGAAAAGCATATGACAGTTTGGAAAGAAAAGGCGCACAAGACAATAAGGCTCATAAAATAAAAAAAAATGTCCATCGATGCAGGTGTATATATTAAATTTTATAAATGAATTGTATTCAGTGAATAATCGATACTACAAGAATGGTCTGGGCGAACAGTTACGGGTGGTTTTGTCCCAAGCAAATTGGATTGGATCTTGGGTATAAAAATTCAGAGTTGGAGATTGAGGATGAGTCAATGACGCTTTCAAGAACGTATGGAATGAGGTATGATCCAAAGAAAAGAAAAGTAAAAAATGGAATTCGAAAGGCGAAGAGGGCGAATGGCAAGATATCTCGCCAGAGGTGATAAATCAACTTGCAACTGAAATATATAAAGAAGGTTATTATGGTAAGATTGATCGGATGATTTCGATAAATTCGCAATTCGTAAAAATGTGTCGAAAAACGTGAAGAATGAAATATGCAAAGATTTGAAGTCCCTTGGGTTGACCTCACACCGGAAGAACTAGAAAATTAAATGATGAGAGCGATTATCCAGAAGGATATGTTGAAGGTGTACTGTGGGCACAAAAGCAAAATTGATGAGGGCGGATGTCCTTTTATAGTGTCTTCGGATGAAGATTCACTGAAGGAGGAAAGTTGATTTTGACTCAATTGATATAGTGCGATTAAGAGCGTGTAATCAAGGAGGTTCGACATATTCAGAAAAAATTAAACTCAAAGTGCGCTAAAATGCTGGGCAAAGGTGAAATTTCAGAGCAAAATTTTTTTCCAATTGTCGAAAATGCTTCTGTTGAAAGTAAATAGGAGATAACGAAAGGGGCGATCACGCAAGTGGTCGCCCTTTCTCTGTATCTGGTATGATTTGACCTTCGGCAACATTATAGTAACCCACAAAAGGAGGATTTACCGTTATGTTTGATTGCTATGACACTTTGATCACTCCAGAAGAAGTTGCCGATATGCTGGGATGTGGTATGAACACCACCTATAAGCTTTTGAAGTCAGGAAAAGATAAAAGCCATGAGAATCGGCCGATCTTGGAAGATCCCAAAGAGAGCGGTACAGGAATATATTATACAGGAATCCCACTTGAAATCAGTTGGGTGGTAACATGAAAAAACCCACATGGATGATGTTCCATGAATTCAGAAAAACAAAAATAGAGGAGGAAATTCTATGGCAGAGAAACAAACCAAATTCATCTTTGTCACCGGCGGTGTCGTCTCCGGCCTTGGCAAGGGCATCACAGCCGCATCGCTGGGCCGTCTGCTCAAATGCCGCGGTCTGAAGGTGGCCAGCCAGAAGCTGGACCCCTATGTGAATGTGGATCCCGGCACCATGAGCCCGCTGCAGCACGGTGAGGTGTTCGTGACCGACGATGGCACTGAGACCGATCTGGATCTGGGCCACTACGAGCGCTTTATCGACGAGAATCTGAACAAATACTCCAACCTGACCACCGGCAAGGTGTACTGGAACGTACTGAACAAGGAACGTCAGGGTGCATATCTGGGCCAGACCGTGCAGATCATTCCCCACATCACTAACGAGATCAAGAGCTACATCTACAATCTGGCCTCTTCCACCGAGGCTGACGCTCATTACCGAGATCGGCGGCACGACCGGTGATATTGAAAGCCAGCCCTTCCTCGAGGCCATCCGTCAGGTGGGTCTGGAGCAGGGCCGCGACAACTGCTGCTACATCCATGTGGTGCTGGTGCCCTACATTTCCGGCTCGGACGAGTACAAATCCAAGCCCGCACAGCACTCTGTGAAAGAGCTGCAGGGCATGGGCGTGAACCCGGACATCATCATCCTGCGTGCGGACGGCAGTGTGGGCGGCGACATCCGCCGCAAGATCAGCACTTTCTGCAATGTGAAGCCGGAGTGCGTGATCGAGAACCTGACCATGCCCAGCCTGTACCAGTGCCCGCTGATGCTGCACACCGGTGGTCTGGACGAGGTCGTGGTGAAGAAACTCAAGCTGGACGTTCCTCCTGCCGACCTGACCGAGTGGAAGCAGGTGGTCAGCCGCATTGCCACCCGCAGCAAGACCTGCAGCATTGCACTGGTGGGCAAGTACGTCAAGCTGCACGACGCTTACCTCTCCGTGATGGAGAGCCTGTATCACGCCGGTTTTGAGAACGACAGTCAGGTGGAGATCCGCTGGGTGGAGAGCGAGGACCTGACCGATCAGGCCGCCTGCAAGGAAGCCTTTGCAGATGTGGACGGCATCATCGTACCCGGCGGCTTTGGCGACCGCGGCATTGAGGGCATGATCCAGGCTGCACAGTATGCCCGCGAAAACCATGTTCCCTACTTCGGCATCTGCCTTGGCATGCAGATCATGGTGATGGAGTTTGCCCGGGGCGTTTTGGGCTACAAGGATGCAAATTCCAGCGAATTCACCCCGGATGGCAAGCACAATGTGATCGCCCTGATGGCCGACCAGCAGGGCAACATTCCCAAGGGCGGCACCATGCGTCTGGGTAAATACCCCTGCAAGGTGATGCCCGGCACCAAGATGGCCGAGTGCTACGGCGAGGCCGAGATCTGGGAGCGCCACCGTCACCGCTACGAGTTCAACAACGAGTTCCGTCAGGAGATGCAGGACGCCGGTCTTGTCATTTCCGGCACCAGCCCCGACGGTCGTCTGGTAGAGACTGTAGAGCTGCCCGGCCGTGACTTCCATTTGGGCGCACAGTTCCACCCGGAGTTCAAGAGCCGTCCGAACCGTGCTCACCCGCTGTTCAAGGCATTCATTGCTGCGGCACTCAAGTTCCGCGCCAGCGAGCAGCGCAGCCTGCTGCACATGTAAACCATAAAAATAAGGTGCTGTCTGTGCGGACAGCACCTTATTTTTTACCCATATAATCCATGATCCTGCAAGGCATTATTCATAGTGGTCATTTTCCAGATCACACACCACAAACCGGTCCACGATGCGGGCCATCCCGTGGAACATCTGTTCCGTAAGTTCCTTGCGGCGCTGCAGCTCCATCCGTTCCGCTTCCGCTTTTTGCAGAGAACTCCCGGTGGCTTTGTTCTATCCTTGATTTCCGATCAGCACCACGGCCACATCGTTGACATTCGTGCCGGTCGCGCCGGTGATGATGAGCCCATCCACCGCCTTGAGGGCATGGTAGGCATCGTTGTTCTGCAGCACATCGTACACGTTCAGCTGGTTCTGCGCCAGTGCCGCGGCCGTGCTGCCGTCCACATAGCCGCCCGCAGCATCGGTTGGGCCATCGGTGCCATCGCTGCCCACCGAAAAGACCGCTGCATCCAGCCCGGCGATCACCGGTGCTGCAGCAAGGGCCAGCTCCTGATTGCGCCCACCCAGACCTGTTCCGGTCAGATGGACGACCGTCTCACCGCCTGCAAGAAAGGCCAGCTTTTTTCCCTGCCCCGCGTGGGTGCGGGCTATGGAACCAAGGAAGCTGCCAGCCTCCCGCGCTTCACAGCAGAGCCTGTCGGTCAAGATCACCGGCTCATAGCCCAGCTCCCGGCAGGCGTTGGCTGCTGCGCTGCACAGCTCCCGCACGCTGCCGGTGATCTGCGTGGCAACACGGTCCAGCACCTTTGGAGTCTCCTGTGCCAGCAGAGCCTTGGCCTGTGCCGAAAGCTGCAGGTGATATTTTTCCGCAATGGCAAGGGCCTGTGCACAGGTGGAGGAGTCCGGCACCGCCGGGCCGCTGGCGATCATATCCAGCGGGTCGCCCAGAATATCGCTGAGCACGATGCTGAACACCTGTGCGGGCGCACAGCTCTGTGCAAACCGCCCGCCCTTGACCCCGGACAGGCGCTTGCGAATGGTGTTCATCTCCACGATATCGGCACCGCTGGCAAGCAGCTGGCCCGTGATCTGCTGCAGCTCTGCGCCGGGGATCAGCGGCTTCTCAAACAGTGCACTGCCGCCGCCGGACAGCAGAAACAGCACCGTATCCTCTGCCGTTAAGCCCTGCACCAGTTCCAGCGCTTTCCGGGTGGCGGCAAAGCCATTCTCATCCGGCACGGGGTGCCCGGCTTCGCAGCAGTCCACGCCGGGGATCGTGCCCTTCACATGGCCGTATTTGGTCACGACCACACCGCCATCCACCCGGCCAAGAAATTTCACCGCCGCATGGGCCATCTGCCATGCTGCCTTACCGGCAGCCACCAGCAGCACCCTGCCGCTCTGCGGCCGGAAATTTTTCAGCGCGCGGCGCACCGCTTCGTCCGGCAGAACAGCGTTCAGGCTGGCACGGATGATGGCATCTGCATCTCTGCGCAGTGTTTCGTTTTTCAGCATGTCGTTCTCCCCTTTTCCACCGCTTCTTGTCCGCGGACAAAAAACACCTGTACAGTCTCTTCCTATGCAGGAAAACGCCGTACAGGTGTTCTGATCTTTTTGCTTACTTTGTGCTTGCCGGAGCAACCTCAAAGTCGATCTTGCCCAGTTTCACATCCGCACGCACAATGGTGATCATCATGGTGTCGCCCAGGGCTCCAGTTCTTGCCGGAGACCGGGTCGGACAGGCGGATGCCCTCGGTGAGCATGGTGCCGGAGGGGGTCAGGCTGGAAGCCGGCACAAAGCCCTCCACGCCGTTCTCCAACTCGATGAACAGGCCGCGCTGGGTCACGCCGGAAATGCGGCCCTCGTAGCACTCGCCCAGATGGCGGCGGGCATACTCGGCCTTGTAGCAGTCCTCAGCCTTGCGCTCGATCTGCATTGCAATGATCTCGCGCTCACTGGACTGCTTGCTTGCCTTCTCGGCAAAGTCGCTGTAGCGCAGCACCATGGTCTCCTTATCGATGCCCTTGAGCTGAGCCGTCATGATGCGATGGATGGCCAGATCCGGATAGCGGCGGATGGGGCTGGTAAAGTGTGCGTAGTCCTTCAGCACCAGACCGTAGTGGCCCTTGGGTTTTTCCTCATACACAGCCTTGGACATGCAGCGCAGCATACCAGTATTGATGATCTGCTCATACGGGCCGCCGCGCACACCTTCCAGAATGGCGCTCAGCTCCTTGGGGGTGGGCACATCCTTGGCAAAGTGATCGTTGATGCCGCAGGCCTGCAGCAGAGTGTGCAGACGCTCCAGCTTTTCAGCATTGGGTTCCTCGTGCACACGGTACACGAAGGGGATCTGCTTCACGCGGGCAAAGTGGGCAGCGCACTGGTTGGCCAGCAGCATGAACTCTTCGATCATAGCTTCGCTCTCGCCGGAGGTGCGCTTTTTCACATCGATGCAGTGGCCGTCCTCGTCGAGGATCAGCTTCACCTCGCCGCTCTCGATATCCATGCAGCCGCGCTCCTTGCGCAGGCGGGCACGGTGGCCGTACAGCTCCTTCATGGCGGGCAGCTGGCTGAGCACTTCATGGTACTTGCCCTTCAGCTCGTCGTCAGCACTGCCGGCCAGCAAGGCATTGATCTCGGAGTAAACGCCCTTGACGCGGCTGCGGATGATCGACTTGACAAAGCGGTAATCGATCAGGTTGCCATCCTTATCCAGATGCATCAGGCAGGAGAAGGCCAGACGCAGCACGCCTTCATTCAGGCTGCAGATGCCGTTGGAAAGCTGCTTGGGCAGCATGGGCACCACCTGATCGGCATAGTAGACGCTGGTTGCGCGGTTAAACGCTTCGTTGTCCAGTTCGCTGCCGGGCTTGACATAGTTGGAAACATCTGCAATGTGGACACCCAGCTCAAAGCCGCCCTCCGGGGTCTTGGTCAGGCTGATGGCATCATCGATGTCCTTGGTCTCAGCACTGTCAATGGTGAAGATGGGCAGGGCACGCAGATCCATGCGGCCCTCGGTGTCCTTTTCAGAGACCTCAGCGTTCTCCAGCTTCTTGGCTTCCTCACGAACCTTATCCGGGAAGCGGCTGTGGATATCCTGCGCATAGAGCAGAGCCTTTGCGCAGCGCTTTGCTTCGTCCGAGCTGCCAAACCGCATGGCAACGCCCACGCGGTGATCTTCCTGACGGTTGCCGCGCAGCAGGATCTCCACTGCCACCTTGTCGCCGTCCTTGGCGCTGCCTTCGCAGTCCCGCATGACCTGCATGGAGATAGCGGGGCAATCGTCCGGTACGAACTTCAGGCGGCCCTCAATGCGGCGGGCAGTGCCCACCAGATCGTTCTTTTCTTCCAGAATGGCCAGGATCTCGCCTTCATCACTGCCCTCCACACGGGGGTGCTCAAACTTTTCCACAAGCACCATGTCGCCGGGCATGGCACCGCGGGTAAAACGGCCCGGGATAAAGATATCGCTGGTGCCGTCCTCCAGCATGACAAAGGCAAAATTCTTGCCCAGTTTTACCACCTTGCACAGCAGAGCCTTGTCTGCACGGCCGGAGCGCACCGTAAAGAACACGCCCTGACGCTGGCAGATGACCGCCTCGTGCACCAGCTGATCCACAGCCTCCATCACCTTGCGGTCCGAGCCGCGGTCCCCGCCGAATTTGGATTTGAGGTCTTTGACGGTGCACGGCTGATTCTGGATCGCGTGCTCAATTTTATCGCGCATTGCCATAATATTTTTTCTCCTTGCTCTTCCATGGCCGCAGCCTCCAACGTGCCGCAGCGCTGCCAATCGTGGGCCAGCTGCCCCACCCTGCCCAGCGGTCAGACTGCCGCTGACATCCTATCATAACACAGAAAAACAGCCCCGTCCTTTACACGGGGCTGCACGAACCTTGTCAACCTGCCAGACGGCCTGCAAACAGACATGCCAGAATGGCAACCACAAAGAAAAACAATGCCTGCAATGCGGGTGGTCTTGGCCAGCATCTGATCAGCCGGGGTCAAACGGGCATTGTTTGCGCCGCCCATACTGCCGTTGATGGCACCAGAAAGGCCCTGACCGTGCGTGTGCTGCATCAGAGTGAGAAGGACGATGACGAGCGAAGCGACCAGCAGGACCACACCGCCAACAATTTCGATAACAGACATGGATTGAAACGCTCCTTTATTTTAATTCAACAAAAACTACGCAGAAATACAAATATATAGTAGCATAACAAGCGCAAAAAAGCAAGCAGAAACCGTGCATTTTTATGCCAGAAGGTCCAGCATTGCGCACAGCCGGGCAAAGATGGCGGCGCTGGAATGTTCCGTGCTCACCTGCCCATCCTGCAGTACCACAATGGTGTAGCGCGGCTGCTGCGCCGGATAAAACCCTGCGAACCACAAGTTTTTGCGTTCCGTGCCATCCGGTGTGAACTGCCCGGTCTGCGCGGTACCGGTCTTGCCGCCAGCCCCTTCTTCCAGCCAGGCAGCATCCTGTGCGGTGCCCTCTTCCACCACCTGCTGCAGCATTTTACGCAGGAGCGCTGCATTTTCCGCACTCATCACCCGCCTTGACTGCGGATGTGCAAGCGTTTCCAGCGGCGTACCGTCAGTTTCATCCACCGAGCCACACACAAAAGAAAGGCGTGCGGTACACCCCGCCGGAAGCAATTGTGTTCATCATGGCGGCGATCTGTACCGGTGATGCCAGCAGACCGCCCTGCCCAAAGCTGAAATTTGCCAGCTGGCCGCTCTGGGCAAGCTCCTCGGCAGACGGCAGCTTTCCGGCATCGGCGTGCAGCGCACCTGCCACCGGCACCTCCTGCCCGAAGCCAAGCTGCCGAGACATCTGCAAAAGCGTCTCTGCCCCCAGCTGCTGCCCCAGCCGGATAAAATAGCCGTTGCAGCTTTTTTCCAGAGCCGCAGTCATGTCCACCGTTCCGTGCGGAACACCGCCTGCGCAGCGGAAGATCTGTCCATCCACCACCACCGCACCGGTGCATTCGTACTCCGGCAGGATGCCCTGCTCCAGCGCTGCCGCAGCCAGCACCGGCTTGAACACTGAACCCACAGCATAGCTTTCCAGTGCGCGGTTCAGGAACGGACTGTCCGGTGCATCCAGACTTGCGGCAAGGTCATCCGGGTCATAGCCCGGTACGCTGACGCTGGCGCGAACCGCAGCAGTGGCCGTGTCCAGAACCGGAATGCAGCCGCTGGTCATGGTGTCTGCGGCCACCGCTTCGGCGGCACGCTGCACCGGGCGGGAGATCGTCAGCTGCACGCCAACCGCACTGCTGTCCTGCCGGGTGAGCTGCGGTGTTTCCCCGCCCGCAGCCGTCCTTGTGCTGTGACCGCGCACACCAGCGTGTCATGCTCCTTTGTCCCGGCCAGCTGGCTGTCCAGCGCCTTTTCCAGCCCGGCAGTGCCGCGGCCTTCTGCATCCAGATAGCCGATCAGATGCTGACACAGCGGAACTTCTGCGCAGCGCCGTGCCGTTGCAAAGCAGCGTATGCCGCGCCCGGAAAGGTCGCGGTCCACTTCCAGCAGAAACGGTGCGGAGCGGTTGCGGTTCCGGTACAAAAGTGCCTGCCCGGCACTGTCCGTAAATGCATACAGGCGTGTGTAGTTGTTTTCGCCCGGGAAGCAGAGGGCAAGATACCGCGTTTCCAGCCCGGTGAGAAGCAGGCCGCTGTGGTCGTAGAAGCTGCCCCGCCGGGCAGGCAGCGAGAGCCGGACCGTGCTCTGCGCTTCGGCCCGGGCAGCATAGGTATGGTTTTCTGCCAGAAAATACAGGCGGCACAAAACTACCGCAAACCCCAGCAGAACAGCTGCATACAACGCCAATACCCGTTTGCCGGACATCTGCTCACCCCTTTTTGATAGAGTGGGCTGCATCTGTGGTTTCTATACAAAAAGAGACGGGGTCTCCGAAGAGATCCCGTCTCCATAAGGTACTTATTGAGTAAGCAATTCCGCTTCATACGTCGAAAATCACAGGTTGCCGGCGATCTGTTCAAAGGCTCTTTCAACCGATTCAAAACTGCTGTGCGTGTAGACATCCAGCGTCACACTGGCATTGGAGTGCCCCATCAGGTATTGCAGGCTTTTTACATCCAGCCTGGCCTGCTGAACATTGGTGCAGAAGGTGTGTCGCAGCACATGTGATGTAATGCGCGGAACAGGTTTGCCGTACGCCTTCTCAAACTTTCCCTGCACGCCACGCATAAACAAACAGCGGCCCCGCAGACCTTTTTCAAAGTCTGCGGGGCCTTGTGCTGTGGGGCTATTTTACCTGCACGGTCATGGTTCGGTCACTGCCCGGTAGCCGCGGATGACGCGCCACTTGGCGACGCCCTTGTCCGGCTTAAAGCTGCCGTCGGCGCGGGCTTTCAGGTAGCCCTGCTCGATGGCCCACTGGGCGGCTTGGGCCATCTCCGGGTCGGCTACGTCCGCAAAGGCGGGCAGAGCGGCCGGGGCCGGGCGGCCTGCGGTGTTCCAGAGGAGCATTGCCAGCTCGGCGCGGGTATGGGGCACGGCCACCCCTGCGGGCAGGAGCTGGTCAAGGATGAGCTCCGTGCCCACCTGATAGGCCACGACGCCCGCCACGCCCACGACTGCGCCGACCGCAAGAAGGGTGCCGAAGCCGTCTCCGCCGTCTGGGCTGCCCTCGTCGCTCTCGGCGGTGCGCCAATGGCCATAGAAGGTCACGTCCCGGTCGAGGTTGCCCACATGGTTCGCGCCCGGGCCCATGTAGTAGGGGCTATCCTCCAAACGGGTGCCGTCTTCGAGGAACCAGCCCTCAAAGAGGCGGGCTTCCTCTGCCGGTGATCGCACCGGGGAACTGCATTCCTCCATTCACCGGTTCGTCCCCGGATGGACGACCCAGTAGACCTTAAAGTCCGTGGGGGCCTGCTCCGGTTGGGCGATCTTCGCCTTCTTACTCTCGTTCATTTTGCCTTCCACCAGATCAAGGCCGTGAGACATGATCAGGCGTCCCAGTTCGAGGGCATAATAATCCTGTTCCTCCGATGCACCCGTTTCTGCCATGACGATGGTGTTTACGCCGGAAACCTCCAACTCGTTTGCCACGACGGCCGAGCCGCCGGCTTTCACATCCAGCGTGCTGTTCGCCACGGTGAGGTTGCCGCACCGAATGCCAAACTGGAAGAAGTTGCCTTCCGAGTTCGTGCCTGCAATGGTCACGGTGCTGTTTTGGATGGTGATGTCCTCGTCAGAGCGGCCTGCCCGGATTGCGTCATCACCAACATCCTCATTGATATTGCCCGTAAAGGTGAGGGTTGCGTCCTTCAGCGTCAGCGGGCCAGCCGTTATGATTCCATCGGCGTTGGAAAGGGTGGCTGTGCCGGTAATGGTCAGCTCTTCCGCCAATTGGGAATCGATGCAGCAGTAACCGCCCGCGGCCCCATCCAGCGTGAGATCGGCATCGTTCAGGGTCAGCGTGTTGGTCGTCGGGTCAAACTTCACAGACCCGCCATCCTCCAGCACGTCGTTCTGGTTGGTTTCCGTTACCTGCGTGCCTGCTACCCAGAGGTCGTAGGTTTCGCTTTCCTGCTGGTCCGGGTCCACATCCGTCAGCTCCAGATAGGCGTGGTTTGTCTCTTTGACTTCAAAAAAGCTGTCAAGTTTTTCCTGCACGCTGGTGTCGATTTCCGTATAACCCGCGTCATCGTCGGTGCGATACCAGAACCTGCTTACGTCCTTTCCGATGCCCAGCCTACTCAGGCCGAAGTCCATACCGATAGTCGTCACATTCAGGAGCAGGTGGCCGCCGTTGTAGGTCAGATGGCCCTGTTCCCCGATGTACTGCTGCGCATGGATCACCAGCTCGCTGCCATGGTTCATGGTAGTGAAATTGGCGATGCCGCATGCTGCACTACTGATCTTCACCTTGCCATCGATCTGAACGCTTCCCCAGCCGATGCCCGTCTGGAAACCCTTCAGCGTGATCTCGGTATCGGAAGCAATCGTTGTTCCCGTGTCTCCACCCGAAATTCCTTTCGACGTATTGTTCCAATAGGTATTGGTGAGATCGTATTTTCCCCTTACTATCTCCTTTGCTCCATCAAAGCCGTCGCTATTTGTACTGCCCGTCACCTTGCCGTTTGCCACCAGCCTCAGATTTTTTTCACTGAGGGCTTCGACCAGCGAAGAATTATACGGGTCCGAAGTTGTATCCAGCGTCACATCTCCGTCAAAGGTCAAAAGACCCCGGTTATAGGATACCGTACCCTGAATGCATTTCTTACTATCGACCGGTCCGTTCCACTCCGGATACAGAAGTACATTTGTCACCCTGCAAGCTGCTCCGATCGTCGAGCTGCCCGCCAGTGCCAGCGGGGCCGCGAGGTTCAGCACGAGGGCTGCGGAAAGCACCCCGGCGAGGAATTTCTTCCATCTTCGTTTCATTGCAAAAGCCTCCCTTTTTCTACCAATTTTGTTGCAGGAAAAAAGCTCCACGGTTCACTTTTAGGATACCGTGGAGCTTTGGTTTTTGCTATTAACCCGGGGTTAGTTTTTGGTTAATTCCGGGGGGCGTTTTTCTGGTACCACTCGGCCAGGCGGGCGCGGCGGGTGCGGGGGTCGCCGCCCATATCCAGCTTTGCGTACAGCTGGTTGATGTACTGCTTCACCGTGCCCTCGGAGAGGTAGAGGGCGGCGGCGATCTCCTTGTTGGTGCACCGCCCGGCCACCAGACGGGCCAGCTCCCGGTCGCGGTCGGTCAGGGGCAGCTCCGGCGCGGGGGCCGGCAGGCCCAGCCGGGCGGCAAAGGCCCGGCCTGCGGGCAGGATGCGGGCCACGAAAGGCCCCAGACGCGGCTCGCAAGCGGCCCAGTCCTCCCCTTCCAGCAGGGGGGCCAAGGCGGGATACTGCTCCACAAAGAGCACCCAGAAATCGTCCTGCACAGCGTCCAGCAAAGCCGCTGCCAGCGCGGCCCGGGCCTCGGCCCGCTGGCCGAAGCGCAGCTGCGCCGCCGCCAGCTGGATGCGGGCCTGCAGGCCCACCAGACCGTAGTGCATGGCCTCGCACCGGCGCAGCAGGCCCTCGCTGTGGGCGATCACCTTCACGTACTCCCCCTGCGCCAGCCAGACCTGCTGCTCGATGAGGGACATCATGGGGCAGCAGGGCCCAAAGAAGCTCACCTCGGCCAGCTTGTGCTCCCGGAACAGCTCCGGGGCCTGCTCCGGCCTGCCCTGCAAAGCGTAGAAATAAGCGGCGATGCTTTCCAGCAGATGCACCTGCACCCCGTCGTGCTTTTGCAGCAGGGCGGCGCGCTTGGCGGCAAAATCGTACCCCTCTTTCCCCTTGCCGCACAGGGCCAGCCGCAGGGCCAAAAAGTCGCAGCAGAGGGTCATGTTTTCCTGCCCGGCGGCGTCGGCCCGGGCCCGCTCCAGCAGCACGGCGGCTTTCTCCCACGCCCCCTGCAGGTAGGCGGCCTCCGCGTCCATCAAAAGCTCGGCCCCCCCCCGGCCGTGGCCGTTGGTGATCTTATAGTAATGGGGCATACACTCGTACATTTCGGCCAGTTCTTTGCCCAGCTCCCCGGGGGCGCGGTAGTACATCATCAGCACCGAGGGGGAGCCGAAGGTCCAGCTGCCGCTGTTGCGCAGGGTGACGGCGGGGCGGCTCATCTGGCGGCTGGCGCTGCGGTGGAGGCGGCTCATCTGGGTGATGTCGTTGTAGAACAAGAAGCTCTGGATGAGGTCGCACTCCCCCAGCAGGTTGCCCCGCTCGGCGGCGGGCCACTCCGGGTGTTGGGCCACGGCGGCTTCCAGCAGGGCTTTCAGCTCCATCATTTTGGGGATCTGCTGCCAGGTGAACATCCGGCGCATCAGCACCAGAATGGCCAGCGGGTGGCGCTGCAGCGCTTCCACCGGGCAGCGGTCCAGCCGCTGCAGCAGCTCGGCGGGGCTGAGGGAGGCAAGCAGATCCCCCGCGTCCGCCTCGATGACGGCAAGGGCTGCGTCGCGGTCGCCGCAGTGCTCAAAGGCCTGCAACGCGTGGAGGTACTGGGCTTTTTGGGCATACCAGCGGCCATACCGCTGCCAGACCTCCGTTTGCCGGGCGGCGGGCAGCTGGGCAAAGAGCCGCTCGGCGCACTCTTTCATCATGTGGTGGAAGCGGAAGCTCACCCCGTCCGGCAGGCGGGTGACAAAGGCGTTTTGCTGGGTGAGGGCCCGCAGCACCTCCTCCGCGTCGGGCAGGGCGGTGACAGCCCGGGCCATCTCCACCGTGAACTCATCGGCCAGCCCCATCACAGCGAGGAAGCCCCGGGTCTTCTCGGGCAGGGACTCCAGCATGGCGGCGGTGAACATGGCGTAGATGTCCGACCCCGGCTGCAGCAGGCTCCCCCGCTCGGCCAGGGCATGGAGGTTCAGGTAGACGGCGGAGAACCACCCCTCGCAGGAGCGTAGCAGGCTCTCGGCCTGGGCGGCGGTGATCTCCACGCCGCAGCGGTGGGTGTAGGCCAGCAGCTCCTCCCGGTTCAGGCGAAGGCCGTCGGCCTCGATGCGGTGGAGCCGCCGCCCCAGCCGCACCACCTGCTCCCCGGGCAGAAAGCGGTTGCGGCTGGCCACGATAAGGTGGACGTTCTCGGGCAGGCGGTAGGCCAGCCGACACAAAAACTGCGCCACCCGCTCGTCCCCCAGCAGGTGGAAATCGTCCAGAAAAAGATAGTAGGGCGTTTTGCCGCCCAGCGCGGCACACAGGTCCTCCAGCAGCAAAGCCGCGCCGCTGGCGTCGGCGGGGCAGTCGTAGCCCTCCAGCACCGTCAGCCCGGCGGCGGCAAAGGCCTTCTGCACGCTTTTCCAGAAGATGGAGCGGTTATCCGAGTAGATGCTGGCTTGCAGCACCACGGCCCCCGCCTTGGCCTGCTCTGCCAAGAACCAGCGCACCGCCGTCGTTTTACCGTAGCCCATGGGGGCCACCACCGCCGTGAGCGCACAGGACGCTATGGGCCGCAGCGTCTCCCGCATTCGGTCCGAGATGTAGATGATGTTCAGGTTCTGCCTGTTTCTGGCCATGCGCGTTCCCCTTTTCCTTATGCTAAGGCTATTGTAGCACATTTGCGGCGAAGAGAAAAGTGCGGCAGGGGTGCAAAAAAGCAGGCAGAGCCTTCGCCTTTGCGAAAAGTTCTGCCTGCGTTCTTTTTATAAATTGGGATTCTTGGGAGCGGCGGTTTTGGCTTAGTACATGCCGCCCTTCCAAACCACACTTTTGGAGCCGAATCACGAATATCGGGAAACGTAGGGCTTTTGTAGAATTATCAAGGCCACAAGCCGATTTTTCCAGATTCTCCGTTTTTGCACGATCCACGCTTTTCTACGCAAATCTACGCCACTTACCGGGTGATTGGCGTAAGTTTTGGCGTAAGTTTCGGCGTAAGCAATTCCGCTTCATACGTCGAAAATCACAGGTTGCCGGCGATTTGTTCAAAGGCCCTTTCAACCGATTCAAAGCTGCTGTGCGTGTAGACATCCAGCGTCACACTGGCATTGGAGTGTCCCATCAGGTATTGCAGGCTTTTTACATCCAGCCCGGCCTGCTGGACATTGGTGCAGAAGGTGTGTCGCAGCACATGAGGTGTAATGCGCGGAACAGGTTTGCCGTACGCCTTCTCAAACTTTCCCTGAACGCCACGCATATAGTTTTCCAAGTGCATTGCCACCTTCGGCATCCCGGACTTGTCCAGAAAGAGAAATCCGCTGCAACCATCTACCAGCGCTTCCACTTTCGTGGACGCTCTGGCTTTTACTACACGCCTCAACGCTGCACAAACGGTATCTGTCATGGGAACATTGCGGATACCGCTTTTTGTTTTCGGCGGTGTGACAAAGTAGGGCTTTTCAGCCGTCCGACAAAGCTGCCGCCGGACATGGATGCAGTGCCGTTCAAAGTCGATATCTGCTCGTGTCAGGCCGTACAACTCGCTTACACGCAAGCCGGTTCCCATAAGAACGACGATATCATCATAATAGTTGCCTCCATAGTCCTGAACGAATTGCAGATATTTCTCCTGCTGCTCTCTGGTCAGTGCATCACGCACATAAGCGTCCTTCGGCACAACATCCGACAGCTTGAACTTAAATGGATTCTTGCGGATGATGTCATCCTCCACCGCCATCTCAAACGCCGGTCTGACAACGCTTTGCAGGATTCCTATGGTGTTTTGCTTGAAACCGCTGTCATGCAGAAACACGAACCAGCCTTTCGCATCGGACAATTTTACCGTTTTGATGGCTTTTTGCCCGAAAGGGTCAGCATGAATCCGCTTGACCGCTGTGTTGTACGACCGAAGTGAATTGGGTTTCAACCCACGTTTCAGGTTCATATAGCGGTCAACCAGATCAGCCACCGTCATCTCCCCGGCGACGTAGTCGATGCCGTCTGCCAGATCGCGCCACAGTTCTTCCTCTTTTTTCCGCAGCTCTGTCAGGGATTTAGCGTAAATACAACGCCGTTTCTTGTGGATATCGGTATAACGATAGTCGTAGGTGCCGTTTGCTCTCTGGCTTTCGCCATCCTTCAGAACACGGCCCTTGCTATCCTTGCGCTTTTCAGGCATTTAGAAGCTCCTTTCTGTGAAAAGCGCATATAGGGGTTAATTTTAGTATACCATACCGACCATGCGATTTCCACCGATATCGAATAGAAAAGACGTTGCATCATTCTCAAATAGAATACGCCTGCTCGATAAAGCAATCCAACAGACGGCGCTTGATCAAACGCTTGTTGCCCACCCAAAGGACAAATTTGCACTTATCCTCGTTGGTGATCTCACGCAGTTTATTGATGCCAATGCCGGAATAAGCCGCAGCTTCTTCCAGCGTCAGATTGCTCTTTTCCCAATCGGAACTTGTCGGGACTTGGTCCCTCCATCTTGCTGATGCAAGACCGTTCCGTCGCTTGAAGTCTCCACCGGGGACTTCATTGCTTCGCAAACGCGAACTTCCTTCATAGGCAGACCTCCAATTCCTTGTAACCGAACGCCTGTAACCGGGCAGGAAAACTCTCTTTTTCTGTACGCAGGACATTCGGTGGACTTTATACTTTTTCTTATCTTTTTAAGGTTACATGGTTACAGAAAGAGGAAAACGCAGCAGTCATGCGGCTTTTCCGCCGTAACTGAGGTGTAACCGAATTTGTAACCAGACGTGTAACCGCCATTCATCAGAAGGGAAAGCCCAGCTGCTTGGCTTCTACATCCGTTATTTCGGAGAAATCTTCAGCCCCGGTTTCGGGGCTGGTTACGCGCTCCCAGCCTTTCTGAACGCCGTACTTCGGGTAACGCTTGGCGGTCTTATGCGCCTGCCAGCCTTGGATGTCGCCGCGCGAAATCCCCGTGTTCATGATCTCGCAGATGGCGCGGGTCTCCCACTCTGCCGGGATGTTGGTGTTGCCCAGTGCTTCCGCATAGAGCTGCTTGGAACACACCCGGTCACCCGTGTAGTCCTCCAGAAAGGCATAGATCATGCCTGCCTGCGCGTCCTCCTGCATGAAGTCCTGCTGATGGGCTTGCAGGGTTTCCTGCATGGCGGGGCTGAACGCCAGCTTGTAGTTGCCGCTGTTGTAGATGGTCATGGCTTCTGCCCAAAGCTGGTCGATATAGGCACGGGAATCTTCCTCGTTATCCAGAATGTGCACCTCAGCCAGCTCCGCATCCACCGGGACGGGGATGAAGCGGCGGTTGCCTGTGCGGTCACGGGGCAAAAAATCCTGCCGATTTGTCGTACCAGCAAAAACACACTGACGCAAACGGTCGGCAGGATGGGTCTCGTAGGGGACTTTATAGGTTTCCTTCTGTTTGCTGAGAAAACTCTTGATCTCCTCGATGCTCTTGGCATTGGCAGTGGCGATCATCTCCGACATTTCGATGATCCAGTGACCTTGCAGCTTTCGGTACACGTTGTCGTCGTCCAGCCGACGCAGGTCGTCCGAGAACCATTCGTCCTTGACCGCCAGCAGCCGGAAAAAGCTGGACTTCCCCGCGCCCTGACCGCCCACCAGACAGAGCATGGTCTCAAATTTGCACCCCGGCTGGAACACTCGCTTGATGGCTCCCAGCAGGAATATCTTTATGGCTTCGCAAGTGTACTCGTCCTCCTCAGCACCGAGAAAATGGTGCAGGACGTGGGAAATCCGCTCGTTTCCATCCCATTGCAGGCCGTTCAGGTAGTCTCGGATGGGGTGGTAGCGGTTCTCGTTGGCAACGATGTGGATGGCAGATTCAATCTTCTTTTCGCTGGAGATGCCGTATTTCTCCATACGGCGCAGAATATACTTCATGTCGGTGTCGTTCAGCGTCTTGCCGGAGCGGGGCCAGCCCACAGGCTTTACGATGTCGATGCGCTCGCTCAACAGGTTCAGTCGAATGGCATCGGCCAGCACATGGTCGTTCTGCAGAATCGTGATGCAGTTTTGGATCGTCCGCTGGATCTCGCCGTTGGAGTGCTTGGTCAGCATTTCTTTTACGTCCGCAACGGTTCTGGGAGTACGTTCTTCGTCGACTTCTTTGCTCAATAAACATCACCTCGTACTATTATTGAAAATGGCTTTTCGACTTTTCCGCAAGATGCGGTTCTCCGGGCTTCCGCTGTGTCTGCTCTGCCTGCAAGCGACTCAGCAGTTGCAGAACGGAATCCCGTGCTTTCTCCTTGACCTGTTCCTTGCCTTTCTGCCGGACTTCCGGTTTCAGCAGCTTCTCTTGCAGACGTGCAGTAGTGGTCTGCATGGTCTTGAGGAACTTGTTCAGTACATCGTCCAAACGATGGGAGGCATATTCCCTCGTAGCTTTGGGAGCCTTGCGTTCCGGGGACAGCACCCACTTCTTCGTGTCCTCGATCATCCGCATATCTTCCTTGCGAGTCTCGGTGCGCACTACGTCCGTCACGACCTCCACAGCCTTGTCGTAGGCCGCAGCCGAAACATCTTCCAGCAGGGTCTCCATGTCTGAAACTTTCAGGGTCAGCGCGTTCAGCCTGTTCTGCTGGGCGGCAAATTGCTCCTTCTGCTTGGCGAGGATGAAGTCCTGTTTTTCCAGATATTTGCGGTTGCCGTACTCCGCTTCTTCCTCCAATTCCAGCCCATGCCGCTTGGCAATCTCAAACAACATTTTCCGACAGGCGGCATCAAAGGTGATCTTGCGGTTGTTGCGGCGGCTGAGAGGTTTATTCGGGTCAGGCAGCTCGAAGCCCAGTGCTTCCAATGCCTTTTCCTGCTGGGGTGCCACCTCGCCGTACTTGTTTTCGCAGTCAAACACATGACGCTCATGGATGTGGGGAGTGCTTTCATCCAGATGCAATGCCCAGTCCAGCACATGAACGTGTTCGCCAAACTTTGCCTTGAACTCTTCGATGAACTCGGTGACGATGTTCAGCAGATCCTCCGCCGAAGCGTGTTCATCTAGCGTTCCCAGTTGGTAAATCGTCTCTTCCGGGCAGGTCTTGCGGCTGGACAGCAGGTCAGGAATGGAGCGGTTGCGTTCCGTGTGCCGGATCTTGGCGTTGCGCTCGTTCTGGCTTTCCACAAAAGCCGTGTAGTGGGTCTCGTAGAATTGACGTTCCACATCCGAGAAGGTCACAGCCAAATCATCCGGGTCTTGCGGGTCGAGAGCCGAACGGAAACCGTGGAAGCAGTCCCAGTAGATGTTACCCTTGGCACGTTCCGGGTCGATGTGCTCGCTGTTGGCAAGGTTGAAACTCCGGTCATTGTGTTTTGGGTTATAGGTGCCGTGGGCTCCGGCTCGTCCGTTGTGTCGTGTTAATTTCAGATAGACATCCCTCTTTTCCTGTATTTTTTGTGTACGGCCACTCATGCTATTAGATCACAAGAGTAATACAATTCTTCCAAGCAAAGGGTCATGCATTTCAAGATCAAGTCTTGAAATCTTCTCTCGGAATCGAGAGGTAATCCTTTCGGAAAAGGATTTATGTGTTTGTTCTACTGCAAAGAAAGTGGCCTATCGCTCCTTCCCTCAGTGGGAGATCATGGCGTTTGTCGCTTTCTGCTTAGAAGAGTTTGCTTTTGCTCTGCAAGAAAAGTATAACAGAGAAACTCATACTCGAACAGGAACTGTGAGTTCCTAATTTTCAGTGAAAGTAGGAAGCATCGTTCCCATTTCTTGTTGCATCGCTATTCTTTCTTTGCGGAAAATCATTAAGATGCTGTATCTCTGCAATTATCATAGCACCTGAAATCACTAAAGTCGTGGGCTTCGCAGGCCTATTATTGGCCCCCTAAGTGAACCTGTTTTGATTACTTTTCCCCGATTTTGGTATAAAGTTTAGCGGAGGCTTCTTTCATTCAACAGCTTGCCGGGAGAGTGCGCAGCAGCGGAGCTGCTGGATCTGCCGCCATTTTGCGCTAGATAATACCCAGTAGGATATGACGCACAGCATCATATCACTGGGCAAGGCGTTCCCCCTTGACTCCCTTCAAAGAGCTGGTCTCGCCTGTCGGCTCGGTCGGTGCTTCAAAAGGCCAGTGGCCTTTTGAGGTCGCCGCAGGCGACCCGCACCTCTCTGCACTCTTGCTCCGGGCAAGCTGTCCTGGAATGGACAGCTCGTCCGGCTCCGATGTAACGAGAACTGACAAATTCGTCCGTTTTCGTAATCGTATAGCACAAAAAAGGCGGCCATCTGCACCCATGCAGACAGCCGCCTTTGGTTTTATGCTGTATTCTATTGGTCAATCTCTGAAGATCTTATCCAGTTTCCTTTCCATGGTGCCCGCCTTGGCAAATTCCAGCGTATCCGCCTGACGGATATGGTGGGCGGTGATGCCGTGATCCTTTGCAAAGCCCAGAATGTAGCTGATGGCAATGCGGTAGATGATCTCTGTCGGGGCAAGCCCATAGACCTGCTTGGCAAAGATATGTTCCAGCCGGGCGTTATCGTCCGGGAAGGCTTGCCGCATCTTCTCGCTGCGGTAAAGGCGCTTGACGATCTCCGTAATGTACAGGCCGGACTTCATGTAGGGGTCCAGGAAGGTCTTGCCGGGGTCATCGAAGCAGCCGGGGTTTTCCTGCTCCAGCAGGTCTACCATCTTTTTCACCACCCACTTGGGGGTGAAGATCTGGTTGGTTTTCTGGGGCGGGATGTAATCGAAGATATCCTCGGTGCGGCTCTCGTCAAAGTAATCTGCCAGCTTGACCTTCAGGTTCAAGAACTCCTTCACCGAATCGTCAAACACCACCGGGTCGAACAGGTGGCCTGCAAAGTGCTCCTCCTGTCCGGTGGCTTGGTTGATGTACGGTCCGCCGTCCCGCAAAAAGCGGAACTGCTCCAGCGTGATGCTGGTGACCTCCTGAAAGACCTTGTCCGGGATGATCCGGTCAAAGTTTGCCAGTGTCACGCTCTCGTCGCCGTAGGCCATGAGGAAGGACGGGATGGTGCGGGAAAAGCCCCGGAGATGGTCACGGACGGTGTCCTCGTAGCCCTTTTTCTCCTGCTCCTTCTGGTTGGTCTCCACGGTGCGCACGATGGTCTGCTGCATCTCCTGCGCCGTCTGCTGGATGGTGGATTGCAACGTCTCCATGAGGGCGGCGGTGCTCTGCTGCTGCTTTGCGTCAAACTCCCGGTTCACCTGCTGACGCTGCTGGGCAGTGGTGCAGCCTTGCAGCTGCTGGGTGCGCTGGGTCTCCAGCTGGCTCTGGTCGATGCGGTAGTTGTCCACCACCTTGTTCACCGCCACATCCATCTTGGCTTTGGCGGTGCTCTCAAATCGCTTCTGGTCAGACAGCTTCAGGTCCCGACCATACTCCTGCTTTGCCTGCTCCACCATGGGGGTAATGATCTCCTTGGTGATGCTCTTTTTCAGGGGTTCCAGATGCTCTTCTTTGGCAGGAGCCGTGGCATCGGTCAGGTCTTGCAGGGCGGTGTCCAGTGCGGGGGTGCTCTCATAAATTTTCGTCCCGAATACATCCGCTGCCTTGCCGATGACGTAGCCCTCGTCCAAATCCACCTCGCCCTTGTCGTTCAGGGCGAGGTCTGCGCCGGTGTCCGGGGTGATCTGAATGGGCTTTGCCTTTGCCTCACTGATGGGCTGGAAGTTTTGCAGAATGTCCAGCACCTCCTGCGGCGCACTGAACACGTTGGAAATGTTCTGGAACAGGAAGTTGCTCTGGAAGCCCATCCGCACCACTTCTTTGGACTTGATCTTCCGGGGGATGCTGAGGACTTTTTCTGCATCCAGCGGGATCATCTCCCCTTCCTCGTCCTCGCCGATGACCGGGAAGAAGTTGAGCAGATTCTGGATGTGCGCCTTGCGCTCCTCGGTGTCGCCCTTGCCGCTGGCGGTGTCCTGAGAAAGGTCGTTGGCGAACTGCTCGTAGATCAGCAGAGTGCGGGCAGGGTCAAAATCGAACACATAGGCGTTCTCTTTGCGGCGGAAGGTGCTGTTTTCGTGGAAAAGGCAGGGGTTCTGGGCACGGAATGCTGCCTGCATATACAGCGCCGGGCTTTTCAGGTTGGAGAGCATCAGCACCGCCGACCACTCCGGGATGGTGACACCGGTGGTCAGCTGCCCCACCGACAGGGTGATGGTCTTTTCGTGGTGGGCGATGGCGGCTTTTACCCGGTCAAAACTCTTCTGGTTCTCGTCCGTGTCGTCCAGCTTGCCGTCACCGGCGGCAAGGATCACCTCATAGTCCCGGAATACCGGGTGCGCCTGCAGCTTTTTTGCCAGCGCTCTGGCACTGTCCACCCGGTTCAGCAGCCAGAAGGTGTGCTTCAACTCGGCACGCAGTTCCGGGGTGGAAAACGGAAATTTGTTCTGGGTAGTCATGGCATCCAGAAAGCGGTCCACCTCGGCTTCGTGCTCAAAGCTGCCGCTGGGCTTCACCTTGAAGAACTCGTTCAGGTCAAAGGCAAATTCCTGCGTTTCGCCGTCGATCTCCACGCCCTGCTGAATTTCGTCCCGGATGATCTCGGACATCTGGTAGGTGTAGAGGTTGAGCATGGGGAGGTTTGCGTAGGGGTTCTGCTGCCCCGGTGCGCCCTGCCAGTTCCGCTTGGCGGCCTGCTCGTCGGCGTAGGTCCAGTTGAAGATGGCATCCCCGGCAAACTTATCGTTTGCCAGTGCCTTGAAGGGCGTGCCGGACAGGTGCAGCGTGAACTTGCGGCGGATGCGGTCAAAGGCAAGGTCGGTCTTGTAGGTATCCACGCCCTCGTGGGCTTCGTCGATGACCAGTACATCCCAGTTCAGCTCGGTCAGGTGGCGCAGCTTGTCGTACTCGCCGCCGAAATACTTGGAGCCCTTCATGTCCTGCAAGCTGACGAACTCAATGCGCTTATACAGTTTCTCGCCCTGTGCGGCGGCATCCAGATAGCCTTGCTCGTCCAGCACATGGGGCTGCCCGGCAAGGGCATCCACATGGCTGACAAACAGATAGCCGGACTCCCTGCCCAGAAAGCGCACATAGTCGCTGTACCAGCTATTGGCGATGGCTGGGCGGTTGGTGACGATAAGCACCGTCTGTGCATCGACCTGCTTGCAGAAGTCGTAGACGGAGAGCGTTTTGCCAAAGCGGGGCTTGGCGTTCCAGAGGTATTCCCCGCCGGGGTGGCTCTGGTAATAGGCCTTGGTGTCGCGGACAGCCCTTGCCTGCTCCTCCCGCAGGGTGTAGGCGATGGCGGCATCCAGCTGCACCCGGCCCCGATTCATGCGGAAATCCTGAAAATACCGCCGAGACTGCTGCCCATCCAGATGGAACCACTCGTTTTTGCGGTCGTTCTCCACATTCAGCTTGCGGAGGTAGGCGTGGAAATCGTGGTCGGTGAACACCTCGCCGCTGCCGTCATCGTAGACGGCATTGCCCCGCCACTCCTCGTGGAACAGCACATCGGCGGTGTGGGTCTGCTGTTTCAGGCGTTTGTCCACCGATTGCTCGGTGTAGCCGATCTTCGTCCAGCCGTTGTGCCGGGCAATTTCCGGGGTGGTATAGGCGTAGATCATGGGCACCACCTGCCGGGCAGTGCGCAGGGTTATGCCAGCCATTATGCCATCTCCTTTATAATGCTTTGTATGAATGCCACTTCATCAGAAGTTAGTTTATACTTTGAAAACAGTTCTTCATCTGTCCACGCTCTTGAAAAATCCTGAATAGGAACAAAACCAAACATACCTTTGCTGATATGCTGTGTCATCGCCAAAATCGAAATCAAAAAACGCACAAATCGTGTTTTTAGGTATCTCATATAGTTATCTGCTTCAGCTTCTGTGTCAAATGCTCCTGCAACGAGATACGTTTCTGAACAAACTACTTTCGGCGGCTGCTTTTCCATTGTCGAGAGAATGCGGTATTGTCCGTTCTTGTCGGGCTGTCCTGCGTGTTCTGCCGTCAAATATGAAATAATGATTTTATAGCGGTCTATATTTTCTATACCCGTAGAAATCAAACTTCTTTTATATGGGCCTATCCCACCATTAAATCTCAGTTGAATATCTCCTGCTTTGAGCGGTTTCACATTTGTAGCAAGACCAAACGGCTTTCGGCTGGAAACTATCGTATCAAGCGTCTGCTCTCCTTTCAGACGCACCTTCTTAACTATCTCGGCAGCGATTGGATAACGAATAAATGTCGAAAACTCATTCAAATCACGGTATTCGGATGTCTTAACCCCATCTCGGTAATTTATGTAGTAGCATTTTCCATCATGTGACTTAGCCCACACAAAATAGCATACACCACCAGCAACATCCACATTCGGAAAAACATCCAGCGAGTTAGGATAGTCAACGAGTACCGCCATTCGTTTGTCGTTTAACATCTGCTCTCGAAATTTATCCAACCCTTTACCACCAGAATACCATTTTGCTGGAATGATAAAAGACATTGCCGTTGGATTCAATGTCTTTGTTTCCTCAATGAATTTGTTATATACCGGCGTTGCGCTTGCGCCTGAACCTCCATCAACTTCCTGATACGGCGGGTTTCCGATGACATAATCAAACTTCATGCTGGTACTCCCTTCCTGAATGGTTTCAAAGTTCTGGGCGGTTCCATGGCTGCCCTTGCGCCAGTTTTTCACTTTACAGGATACCGTGGGCAGCTGCGGCTCTGCCGCCTCGAATATGGAAAAGAGGTCAAGCTGTTCTGTCTCCGGCTGGGGCTTGCCGCCGGGCACGGACAGGTGCAGGCCGTCCATTTGCCACAGGTTCCAGCTGATGATGGTGGCGATGGGTTGCAGTTCCTCTTTTGTGGGTTTGCGCTGCCACCGGGCTTGCAGATGCTCTGCATAGGTCAGCAGCAGGTTGACCCTCGCCAACAAAAGATTATCTCCCTGATACTCATAGCCGTAGGTGGACTGCACCGCATGGGTGGCATATTTGCGCCACTCGTCCTCTGTGGCGGCGTTCTCGCTTACCACCCGCAGCTTGCGGTCCAGAATGCCAATGCGCCGGCCTACCGGGATCATCTCGCCGGTGGCGGCATCATACCGGGACGCCAGAAAGGGGGCTTCGCCGCAGGTCACCTCCAAGCGGCGGCTCTGCACATACTGCACCCATGCCGGAGTCCTGCCCTTGCAAGCCGGGAACTGCACCGGCGTTTCCACCGTCTGCCATCCTTGGGGCAGCTCCACCGTGAACTGCCCGGCGCTCTCCTCTGCCCCCAGCCCACCGAACCAGTCGGCGTCCAGTGCGTTGTTCATCTTGTTGCAGACCCATGCGGGGCTGAACACCTCGCCTTTTTTGCGGGTGCGCTGCTGCTGGGTGTCGGTCTGCTTCATCATCCGGGGCAGCACCACCTCGTAGTGGGTCAGCCCGAGCTGCTGGGTGGTCATCTGAGATCTATCCGTCACCGGCTCGTACATCACCGTTTGCAGCTCCTCCGGCGGGTCGGTGGCCCAGATGATGTTTTTACCGGTGGATTTATCTTTTAGTAGCGTATCCAGCACCGCCTGCACTTCCGGTGCGTGAAAGTCGATCAGTTGTTCCAACGGGGATTCCCTCGCTTTGCCTTAGCGTTGCGGCGGAAGTAGTATTTTTGTACTAGTTCAGCCTTATACTAGCATTATAACTACTTGTTTGCATTGTGTCCAGCATTTTAAGTGCGTCTTTCATCAAAAACTAGTAGAATTCCCTATACTAGTAACAGGAAAGGTGGTATTGATAATGCTTGGAGAGCGACTGGCAGAGATCCGAAAGAACTACCATGACACACAAAAAAGCCTTGCGGATAAGCTGGGGCTTACCGTTTGGGCTGTCAGCGCTTGGGAGCAGGGACGCAATTCGCCGCCCAGCGATGTGCTGCTTGCCATCTGCAAGCTCTACGGCACCTCTGCCGACTACCTGCTGGGCTTGACCGACATCGACCCCTCGGACGAAGCCCGCAAACAGCGCCAGCGCCTGACCGAAGAAGAACAGAATGAGATGCACCGCTACGAAGAATATTTGCTCTGGAAACGCAAAAAATAAGCCGCCCAGCGAGACCGTAAGGTCGCTGGGCGGCTGTTGTTTTGTTATGGAATTATTTTGCGGCATCCTTAAAATTATTCATCAACTTTGAAAAATAATCCATTTCTTCCTCAAAGTGAGGATTACTATCAATGGCGAGATCCTTATAGATGGCAGGAATATTTTTTCGAGAGTTTTCTGCTCTGCTGGACTTGAGAATCTCGTCCAGAATCTGCTGTTCCGTTTCTTTATTATGTTGGTGAAGGTACAGAAGTATCTCGAATTCACGAATTGTCATAATAAAACAGGAAGAATCCGAACCTAATATTTTGTGCGCAGCTTCTTCTACTATGGCCGAATTAGAAAACTGGTCATACAAGAGAATAATTTTTATAATAGGATTCTTGCTCGAAACTGATAATCGAACATAACTACTATTTAATTGCTTATACGCTTTTGAGATTGTGCGTTCAAAGAAAATATCGGCATTGTGTAAATTGGGAATCTGCTGCTTTACATCAAGACAAATCAGAGCAGATTTGGATTCTACAAGAAGCGTTAAGCTTCCTAGATCGAATGTGAAATCTGCTGACTTTCGGGAACCAGTAGACAGTGTAGTCCATTCAGATGGTTTACAATATTTTGAGGCAATATCTTTTATATAATCCTCAAAAAGGCATCCGAAGGTATTTACAAAGACTTGTGTTCCTTGCTTGCAGTAATAATTGCGCACAAGCCAATAAAGACCATTTCCAACCAGCATTGCCACAGGAAAAATACTTGAAGCAAAATATTCTCCCGTCCTTTGGGTTTTAATGAATGGTTTTGAATACAAGAGCTGCTTTTTTAGAGAAGAAGTGCGCAAATTTTGATAGGTGCACGAATAATATTTAATAAAGTTGGAAAGATTCTCAACAGTAAGGACTGCACTGTTCACATTACTGTATAATTCTTCCGGAGCAGACAAAGGATCCGGATGCTGACAGCACAACCAAAAAACAGTTACCAGAATTAAAACATAATCATTGACAGGAATTCCAAAAATCTCGCGCACAATAGCGTCAGTATCAATTATAGACCGATGTTCAAAATTTTCCGCCGCAAAAAGAATATAATAATCACGGCTGAATTTTTCAAATAGCCAATATAGATCTTCATATGCAAATTGTTCAGCTGTCATTCCCATCAGGGTACGAAATACGCCATCGGCATCTACATTTTGAAAAATCCCCTCTTTTGCAGAGCGCTCGTTGTCATAGTCGCGATATAAGTCGACTAGAACTTCAACTGGGACTTTTTTTGAGGAACGACGATAATCGTTGCTTTCTTTTATAGATAGAAACTCCATGTCAAGAATATCCCAAGCAGTCAATGTGACGGTTAGAATCTTTCTCTGACCATTGTGTATAACTGGAATAGTTACAGGCATTAAACACTCATTTTTTCTAAACATATCTATAGATTTTTCCGAAAGACAATAAATAAGTCCATCCGTTGGAATTTTCTTGATCTCAGAAATAAAATCCTTCATAAGGCACTCCATATTATTAAGCGATTTTCTTCTAATACAAAGTTTATAGCGGTCATTTCCATAAACATCACTCAATCTTTCTGTTTGCTTCCTCTTCCACCATCATAAATCGATCAAAATCGCTCTCATACAAACGGTCCTGCACGACACGATACTTCTCATATTCCGTTTCCGCGTGAAGCTTCGCCTGTTCTGCGCTGATTTTTCCGGGACCGGTCAGCAGCTCGTTGCCGTTGAACTCCAAAAAGCCGTCCAGACGCTTTGCCCAGTCCTCCATGCTCATGGGGATTTTCCGTTCTGCCTGCAATTCGGCATAATCCAGATAGAGCGACACGATGCGTTCCAGATAGTTCATTTCCTCTTTGCTCAGGTAGTTTTTGGCCACCGTCACATCTGCTTTCAGGATTTTTCCGTCCGGGGCATTCTCCCAAGTGGTAAGCCCCATGTGTTCCTTGTTGGCATCGGCCCGCTCATAGATCAGCTCTGCCGCCGTGTGGCGATGCACGGCATAGTGCATCTTGTTCTGGACGGTCTGGAAGAACAGCCGGGTCGTCTTGGCATCCTTGTCGTAATCGAACGCCGTAGCATACAGGTCTGTCACTTTCTGGTAGAACTTGTGCTCCGACAGGTGAATCTCCCGGATCTGCTGCAGTTGCCGCTCGAAGAATCCACCAGCGGGTTCATCATTTTTTAATTCTCCCGGACACAAAAATCGGCACCCGCTTTTCAGCGAGTGCCGATTTTGTTACCCTATCATGCGCTTTGATTTTTGGCGTAAGTGGCGTAAGTTTGGCGTAAATCCGCTTTTGCGCGCTCCAAAAATCAAGGATTCATGCGGTTTTTTGGCAGCTATTAGTACATGCCGCCCATACCGCCCATGTCACCGCCTGCAGCAGCGGGTGCAGCAGGGGGTTCCGGCAGATCAGCAACCAGACTTTCGGTGGTCAGCACCATCTCAGCAACGGAGGCTGCATTCTCCAGAGCGGAACGAGTGACCTTGGTGGGGTCAACGATGCCAGCAGCGATCATATCGTCCACAAAGACCTCGTTCTGAGCATCAAAGCCGTAGTTGGGCTTGTTGGCAGAGATGATCTTGTCGATGATGACACTGCCTTCCAGACCGGCATTCTTAGCGATCTGGCGCAGAGGAGCTTCCAGAGCCTTCAGAACGATCTTGGCACCGGTGCGCTCGTCGCCTTCCAGCGTGTCGCACAGCTCACGCACAGCGGGGATCGCATTGATAGGAGCAGTGCCGCCGCCGGCAACAACGCCTTCCTGAACAGCAGCCTTGGTTGCGTTCAGAGCATCCTCGATGCGCAGCTTCTTGTCCTTCATCTCAACTTCGGTAGCAGCGCCGACCTTGATGACGGCCACGCCGCCAGCCAGCTTTGCCAGACGCTCCTGCAGCTTTTCACGGTCGAAATCGCTGGTAGCGGCCTCGATCTGGCTGCGGATCTGAGCGATGCGGGCTGCGATGGCATCCTTATCGCCTGCACCGCCAACGATGGTGGTGTTCTCCTTGGAGACCTTCACCTGACGGGCATGGCCCAGCATCTGGACGGTAGCATCCTTCAGCTCATAGCCCAGATCGGAGGAGACCACGGTGCCTCCGGTCAGGGTTGCGATATCCTGCAGCATTTCCTTGCGGCGGTCGCCAAAGCCGGGAGCCTTGACAGCGCAGACGTTCAGGGTGCCGCGCAGGCGGTTGACGATCAGAGTGGACAGAGCCTCGCCCTCGATATCCTCAGCCACGATCAGCAGTTTCATACCATTCTGCATGACCTGCTCCAGCAGGGGAACCAGATCCTGAATCACGCTGATCTTCTTATCGGTGATCAGGATAGCGGCGTTGTCCAGATCAGCCACCATCTTGTCGGTATCGGTGACCATATACGGGGTGAGGTAGCCGCGGTCGAACTGCATGCCTTCCACGATCTCGTTGTAGGTCTCAGCGGTAGTCTTATTCTCCTCAATGGTGATAACGCCATCGGAGGTGACCTTCTCCATAGCCTCGGCGATCAGACGGCCGATCTCGGGGTCGCCTGCAGAAATAGTGCCGACGCGGGCGATATCGTTGCTGTCCTTCACCTTCTGGCTGTGAGCCTTGATGGTCTCAACAGCCTTGGCAACAGCCTTGCTCATGCCGCGGCGGATATCCATGGGGTTTGCACCGGCGGTGACATTCTTCATGCCCTCGGTGACCATGGCCTGTGCCAGAACGGTTGCGGTGGTGGTGCCGTCACCGGCGGCGTCGGAGGTCTTGGAGGCGACTTCCTTCACCAGCTGGGCGCCCATGTTCTCGAACTTGTCGTCCAGTTCGATCTCCTTGGCAACGGTCACGCCGTCCTTGGTGATGACCGGTGCACCGAACTTTGCCCAGCACCACATTGCGGCCCTTGGGGCCCAGGGTGATCTTAACGGTGTTTGCCAGGGTATCGATACCGGCACACAGTGCCTTGCGGGCATCCTCGCCCTGCTTGATCTGCTTAGCCATAATCAAATCGCTCCTCTACAGCTCAATTTTCAAATATGAGAGGGGAAACTGCTCAGTCCTCAACGACTGCCGGGATATCGCCCTGACGGACGATGGTGCACTCTTCGCCGTCCACCTTGACTTCGGTGCCGGAGTACTTGCTGGTGAGGACCTTGTCGCCGACCTTCACGGTCATCTTGACTTCCTTGCCGTCCACAACGCCGCCGGGGCCGACAGCGATGACCTCAGCCACCTGGGGCTTTTCCTTAGCACTGCCGGTCAGGATCAGACCGCCCTTGGTGGTCTCCTCAACCTCAACAGCCTTAATGACAACACGGTCTGCAAGAGGAATGATCTTCATAGTTCTTGCCCTCCTATAGTAAATTTGCTGTGTCCAAAGGGCCTCATATCGGCTCTTTGGTTCTTTAGCACTCCATTTCTCTGAGTGCTAAGTGTATTGATGGAGTACGCTTCCAAACTCAAATATCATCCTTCCTTTCATCTTCCAAGCCGGAATGCTCCTTCTACCTGTTTCAGCGGCTTTACCTCCACAGGCAGGATATCTGCACACAGCATCGCCGCCACCGGCTTTGCTGCAGCATGCGCGCTGTGATCTTGATATTTCCCGTCACCGATGCCATTTTGATTTGTGCGCTCGCGTTGTCCTCTGCCATGACAACACAACTTCCGGTCACATCCGTGCCTCCCATCTCTACGGTCAGTTCCAGCATTTCCTTCTCGCTGTCGCCTACGTTGAACAGTCCCGCGGTTTCGCGGTCACATTCATCTTGCGGTAGAACGTATTCGTCGGCCCAACGCCCACCAGCAGTTGGTACCCATGCCTCTGTTCAGCTTCAGATCGTATGCGTTCAGCGCCACGGCTTCCACCTTCAGGGTGTACATGGTCGGGGACAAGTTGTACTCCAGCGTGATCTTCTGAGTGCCCCTTGTCGCTTTTGAACTGGTTCACCCACAAGAGACCCGAATAATGGCTGGGATTGTCCTCCAGCGCAAAAACCGCACCCGCTGTCCCTTCAGGTCTCGCATGGTCGTGTACGCGGTCTCCCAGTCCCAGCCAGCATAGTCGTTTTTTCGAGGTAGAACTCGATTTTTTCCGGTGCGGTCATCATAAGTAGGACGGTTTGCAG
>VOFC01003433.1_pt1 | contig 37244 bp, 56 predicted proteins | sample 5384161 | NCBI WGS metagenome assembly VOFC01 (sample SAMN12384722, study PRJNA508395) | human gut metagenome | isolation source: healthy gut B | host: Homo sapiens | reverse complement strand
AAGGCTCTACCTTTACCTTAGAAAAATCAATCTTTTCAGACTTCGTGATGCTTCGCTGTGCTATTTCTATTAAATTGTCTTCTCTTCATCACCATTCATGATGAATCATTGTCAAATCATATCTGTTGTCAATTTGATGTCATTTGGTTATTTCTGTTGTCAGATGAAAGGGTTCATAAGCCCTTCTTAAAATACATCCATTGTTGCAGCCAAATGTTCAAATGTTTCCTGTTTTTTCTCCTCTGTCGCTTCTGCATAGATATCCATAGTGGTCTGAATATCCTTATGCCCCATGATCGACTGGATTATTTTCAGGTTCGTTTCTCTTTCACAAAGCCTTGTGCAAAATGTGTGTCTCAAGCTGTGCGCTGAAAAATCCGGCAACAGCACCGGCTCCCGATGCTCTTTTTTTTGCCTCTATTTCTTCTGTTGCATTATAAGCAGATGAGATTCTCTTGATTGCCCGATTGACTGACTGGGCATTCATTATATTTCCATAACGGTTACAGAAAAAACAAAGCCTGTCATTCCGTCAATCTCTGCATCTGTCCAGCCATTTTCTTTCTGCTCTTCCCAGATCATTTCAAAAGCATCTTTCACTGTATCCAACATGGGAATCGTACGCATTCCGGCTTCTGTTTTCGGCGTCGAAATGTGATTTTCCGATGCCCGGTCTTCTCCTACCGGATAATACGTCAGATTATGATTGATGCTGATAATCCGCTTCTCGTAATCAATGTCTTCCCATCGAAGCCCTAAAACTTCTCCAATCCGGCACCCGGTTCCAAGAAAAATCGTAAAAATCGGCCACCAGTGAAAATAAATCGGATGCGCAGCAATATATTCCATAAATGCTCTCTGCTGTGGAATCGTCAGTGCATGTCTCACACCGGTCTTCATGCCTAAGTTTTTCTTTAATTCTGCCATGACTCCATCCGTAGGATTTTTTCTGATAATGTCATCCCTTACAGCCAGTTGAAAAGTTGGATGTAATAACGTATGAATGGTTTCCAATGTGTTAATCTTCAGTTCCTGCTTCTTGGTCAAATGATTATAGAACTGCACCACATCAGAATACTTAATCTCTGCTATATTCCGCTTTCCAAATGTATCCCGGATAAATCGGTCATACATATAAAGATAATTACTCTTGGTCGTTGGTTTCAGATTGTTTTTGAGACTCATGTAGCGGTCAAATACAAAATTTACTGTAGCCTTTCCGGCAACATAAATATCCAGACCGTCCATCTGATCTTTCATGAGCTGTGCTTCTTTTTCTCGAAGCGTTACAAGGTCTTGTGCATAAACATACTTACGTCTTCCAAGGGGATCTGTATAAGTATATACATACCTCTCATCGGAACGTCTCTGTGATTCACCTTTCCGCAAGACTCTGCCTCGCAGATCTTTTCGTGTCTGTGCCATATAAAATCCTCCTTCAATAAAGGAAGGACTTCATGTTATTCAGGTCTGTTCAAAATTCTTTCCAGTCCCTGCAGGACAACTTCTGTCACAGTCATTTTGTGCTTTCCGGCATAATCGCAGATACGCTTATACATAGAATCTTCCACCCGGATACTCAATACTTTCTTTTTTACATTTTCCGACTTTGGTCTTCCTGTCTTCGCCATATCTGTTCTTATTCCTCCACATCCTCATTATAGTTTTCGTATGACAAAAAAAGTCAATCCCTGTTTTTCGTCCTTCCACAATTTTTTCTCCCCTACGCAATCCGGAATGTCTCCAGATACTTTTCAAATATCTCACAGTTTACAAGAGCAACCTTGTCAATCTTATACACTGCTTTGGCTTCTTTCGCCAGCTCCTGGAATTTCGTCAGCCCAATGCTGTAAAGCTCTGCCCCTTCCTGATAACGGACGAATTTCTTTGCTATTTTCTTTGTTTTCTCTACATCTTTACGTGCATATCCCATACACCGCACCTCCTTTTCTGCATGAAAAAAGCAGCTAACCTATTTTTCATAGACTAACTGCTCGTGTTAAGTTCCATATTCAGTTTTATTCTACAAATCTGACAATGAAATTCTGTCGTATGCGCCATTTTTCTTATCTTCCGGGTGTGGCTCCAGTCCAATAATCGTAATATCTTTCTGATCAGGACCATAAACCCAGTACATTCTCATTGCGCCACTGGTTTTATTTTCCAGATAAGATTGCCACACTTTCATTCCGTAACGTCTGGATAATGGCTCTATTTCATGGGTTTGAAGACTCGGATAACCCGGATCAGCCGACAACAGCTTTAAAGCCTTTCCCCATTTTTTATATAACTGTTCTTCCTTCTTTTTTTTTATATTACCTGAACGATATTTCTCCTGTAGCTCTAACCAAAGCTCCTGCATTTCAGGAATTCCCATTCGTATATTAAAATTCATCTCTCATTCCTTTTAAAAAATCTGACAGGTCAATAGCCTGGGAAACATCGCCTCTTTTTAAAATTGCTTACTGCACGATCCATATCTGCCAGAGTTCTGGCTGAAATGCTCTCTGGCACTGCCAGTTCCCGAGGTTCCAGAATAATGCAACCATTTCCGTATTCTTTTACATTGTAATACTGATAAGCAGCTCCTCTGAGCGTAATTCTTTTTTTGTTATCCAGATGGGCAACATAATCTTTCATCGCTTCCATTACCAACACCTCCTACGCAAGTATTTGTGTGGGAAATCCCACCTCTTATTATTATAATACGCTTTTCTATATTATCTGTCAATCTACTTTTACTTACTCCTGATACTTGAAAGTATTCATGCACCGGCAGACGGCAGGTGGCAGATAGGGTATCTATAAAAATCTGTATTTGCTTCGATGACTCTGCCACCCATCATTCTTTTAATCGAATACTATTCTCCTGCTTTTCATTTACTTGGTACTCCAACTCATTCTTCATTCGGCTTCTCACATCACGCATTGTTCGCCCGGATATTCCCTGCTCCTTTGCCTTTTCGTCTAATTTCCTGATTGAAATTTCTTTTTTATCAGCAAGCAGTTCCTTGATCAATTTTCTCCCTCGCTCCAGCTTTGTTTCTGTTGCTTTTCCTTCTTTCCCATCTAACAATTTATCTGCTGAAATCTCATAGGCTCCCACCCATCGAAAACCATCTTCGTCTCCCAGTTTAAACGCCATTGTCTCCCCTGGTGGCGCTAGCGAGCTTTTTTCATGAATCAATACCCTTGTGGTTGGATCTTTTCTTACTTTCCCGATGAAAATCAAGCTTCGCACTGCTGCCATAATATCAATAGAACCAAGTCCTCGATACGTACTCTGCGTCCCAGAAGATTTATTCAGATGTCCGATCAGCACAATCGCACAGCCGGTCTTCTCAGCGATCATTCCCAGTTTTCGAAATACCGGACGGACTTCATTTGCCCGGTTCATATCCACATCTGCTCCAATAAATGCCTGTACCGGATCAATGATTACAAGCCGCACTCGATTCTGTCTGACTGCTTTTTCAATTCGATCATCAGATAGGGTTAATGCTTCTTCCGTATCATCAATTACCATAACCCGGCTCAGATCTGCTCCTGCTTCTATCAGTCTTGGCTTGATAGTGTCACCCATACCGTCCTCTGCTGTCTGATAAATTACATTGAACGGTTCAATATCTTCCATATTAGGAAATAACTTTCGATTGGTACAAGCTGCCGTCAGCATCATTGCAAAATAAGTTTTTCCTTCTCCCGGATTGCCCTGAATGATTGTCAGTTTTCCAAATGGAATATAAGGAAACCACAACCACTCCACACTGGTCTGCTTAATATCTTCATAACATAACATCGGCACCAGTTCTTCTGCTTCTGGTACTTTTATTGTGATTGTTTCTGCGATTGCTTTCTTTCTGTCAGTATTTTTTATCACAGAGGATTTCATTCCAGTCTTTTCTCGATGGTTTCAGACGAATTACACTGTATCCTTCTGAAATTTCTCCTGCCAGTTTCTCACAAGCCTCATTCCCTGCCTGGTCATTATCCAGGCACAGGAAAACAGAAGTAATCTGAGGGCGTTCAGAAAGAAAAGTCATCAGTGCCACACTGGAGACTCCACCCAGACTCAGATAGCTGCGTTTTTTCCAATCTTTTGGAAATAACTGAATAAACGAAAGCAGATCAATGGCTGCTTCAAACACAAACAACTGATTATCCGTTCCTCTGTGGCAAAATCCAAAAAGCTTTATCAGAACCGGCTACATCTCCACGATATTTCATTTCACCAGTTCCACGGCAATGTGCATATCTTGGAATACCATCTGCATCTCTGCCGATAAATACAACATTATGATGCTTCTTTTCTTCGTAAATATCTCCTCTGACAATCCATTCCATCACCAGATTTTTCTCAAGCTCTCTGCTTTCTGTCAGATACTTTACAATCATTTCATTATCTTTATTTTTCTCCGGTAATCGGAAGTCTTTTTGACGGGGCGGGGCAGGACTTCTGCCTGCCTTCGCCTTCTTCCCCCGATCAGCATTTTCACTGCTTCCGGGAATGTTGCATAATAAAATTCCATCACAAAATCTACCGGATAACCTCCTTTACTCTGACTATGCCGATACCATCGGTTTCCGGATATCGTTACACTGTCATGCTTTTTTCCAACGGTATTCTCTGCCACTTTTCACCAACTGTTCTCCTTGTGCGTTCAAAAAAGAAACAAGGTCGGTCTGGTTTGCTCTTGCAATCTGTTCTTCTGTATACTGCATTTTCATCATCCTTTCCTGTCTGTCCTGCTGACAGACTGCTATAAACTCATCTCATGGTTCCGTTTTTTCTTCACTGCCTGTTGTTTTGCATCACGCACTGCACACTCTTTCTTCTTTTCATCCAATTTTCTCAGAAGAGAAGTCTTCTTTTCTGGCTTCTTCTCCTGCTGATTCACCGGCTGTTGCTCTGCTTTCCCGCTTTCTTCAAAAATATCTTCCGTCTGAGCTGCGTGAAATGCTGGGAACTTTGTCTGCTTCTCCCTTTTTTCTTCTGAACGCCCGGAAGTATCTGCTTCTGCCATTTCCCGGTCACGTCTGGCAATATCTGCACAGGTCTGTACTTTTTTTTCACAAAAGCCAACTCATCTTGATATGGCTGCTTATCTGCTTTCAGCTCTTCGATCGCTGTCCGGAGTTCTTCTTTTTCCCGTTTCCATCTGGCAGTTGGCACTTTTCCATTTTTATCCAGATGCTGTTTCAGCTCCCGTTCACATTTGCGATAGTAATTGATTTCTTTCTTATGCTGCTGGTAATATTTCTCCCGTCTTTTCTGAAAATAGAAACGGTTATATTCATCAATCAATGGCTGGTTTATCTTTATTACTTCTGCCATCTTTTGTAGATTTTCCAGTTTCTTTAACTGATCTCGCTTTTCGAAATCTCTTTTTTTACTGACTGATACAACACCATTCAGTTCATCAATCCGTTCCTTCAAGTCATCCATTGTCTCTATCTGATGTGTCTGAAGATAATTGATAGACTTTGCAAACTCCTGTAAGTTGGAGAGATTCTTCCCTCTCCGTTTCATCTCCGCATAGAAATTTGGGAGCGGTAGTCTGCCCTGTGTCTTTTTTATCATAATAATCTTGCAGGCTTTCCAGAAGTGTAGGGTTCTGTCTGCGATCCAGTTCTACCTTCATTTCTTCATAAGCTGTCTTCATCCACTGAATGGATTCTTTCAAAGAAATAAACATCTGATTGAACTGTCGAATAGCTCTGTTCAGTTCCCCGATGATTGTTTTAATCCCCTTTTTCTCCATCGCCCGAACTTCATATCCCTCATGTATGGTCGGAATCAAGTCAATTCCCTGCTCTTTGTAAGAACGGTGATCAATTCTGGCTGCCATGTGGCACTCCCGGAATTTTTCATTTACTTTCTCCGTCCACGCTCTTCTCCATTCCTTTAAAAGCTCCGGATCATTCCACCCGGTAGTGGAAACAGCATTGAATATATCCTTCCCTTTAGCATCTTTTATCCGGTTTCCATCTTCATCCAGAACATATTCCCGTTTCTGCTTGTTGCCCCATCTTCCATCTTCTGTAAAAGGACGGATTGGAGCAAGTACATGAAAATGTGGATTATCTGGTTCATCCTCATTCTTTGATTTTCCCTCATGAACTGCCAGATCTACAATCATGCCATGTGCTACGAACTGCTCCCGGCAAAACGCTCTTGCCAGTTCTATATTTTCATCTAGCGTCAGTTCATTTTGCAAAGCAATATCAAAAGAATAAGCTAACTGTGCCCGTTTACTTTTCTCCACCTTTTCTACCTCATTCCAGAGTGTTTCCCGATCAGTCAGACGTTCCGGCACATATTCCGGCGTCAGAATTTCTGTGAAAACTACTCCAGACTTTTTTGTATAGTCATGCGTCTGTCCATAATAATCGTTATAAAGCTTCTGCCCCGAAATATACGCTGCGGAATTAACCACTGTCTGACCTTTTCCTCTGGACACCTGCTTTACCGAAAAATGATACAATGCCATTAACTGTCATCTCCTTTTTTTCTGCTCTTTCAACTGCTTCTGCAATCTGCTGTTGCTCTTTGTGTAAGGCTGCTATGTAAACCTGTCGCACAATACTCTTGTTGTAACTACTGTTCTGCAACTGTTCCATAACATCCTGAACTTCTTCCTGTTCCAAATCTCTGGATAATGGAAATGCTTTTTCAAACTCTGCTCCTTTAACGATCAATCTGTGGGAACGTTCCTTTCGCTCCACTATCCTTTTCCTCTGTTCAAGAATATTTTTATTGTGGATCGCATGTTCCAGTTCCTTTTTACTTTTTTCCATGTTGGCTCTCAGTTCTTCCAATGACATGAATTCATATTTCGGATTTTTGCTCTGCTCACTTTCCTGTCCTCCTTTTTCTGTAAACAAAAAGAACCGGTCTTCTCATAAATGCAGATTCCTGGATATAAAAACAGAGGTCATTGTTTCACAATAAAGAAATACTGACCTCAGCAATTTTAAAATAGATTAGTTATTACAATAGGATAGGCTTCTTGCCGCAAGGGGAAATTATCCCCTTGTACGAAATCTATGATTTCGCTATATTCCCGGATTGAAATTCTTCAAAGTCAGGAATGGCACCGCAGAAATGCACGATACAGGCAGATGTAATTGCCTGTATAGAAGTGCGCTCTTAGCTTTGCTAAGAGAATTATGCCGTATCCGGCTTGCTATCTTTAATCTGTAAATTCCATCATCTCGTCAATAGTACAATCCATTTTCTTACAAATTTTCTCGACTGTTTCCATTGATACATATTGATTTTTTCCCCATCCGGGCAAGGATATTTGCACTAATCCCGGTGAGGTGTTGCATTTCTATTCGCTTCATATTTTTATCAATGAGCCGTTTCCACAATCTGTTATAACTTACACTCATAAATAACCTCCACATTTTTATTAGACAGATTTCTGCTTTTATTGTCAAACGGAATTTCTCCATCCTTCGCTTCCATGAATCCGTCCTTATCTGTTTTCGGTGTTTCCGATGAATCAGCTTCAACACCATTATCCTTGTTCTGGGCAAATTCATGTTCTTCCACGATCACATCTGTAGTATAAATCGTCTTTCCATCCTTATCCTTATAACTGCCAGTGCTGATGCGACCACCGATCACAATCCGCATTCCCTTGTGAAGATATTTCTGTGCAAACTCTGCACTCTTACCAAATGTTACACACGAGATAAAATCCGCTTCCTGTTCACCATCACGTTTATATTTTCTGTTCACTGCCAGAGTATATCTGGCTACTGCCATATCATTATCTTTTCCGGCATATTTGATCTCCGGATTCTTTGTCAGTCTTCCCATTAAAATCACTCTATTCATAGTTTTTACGTCCTTTCCGGGCATTTTACCCTTTAATCATTGTTATTAGTTACTTGTTGCATCAGCGGTCTATTGTGCGTTTCCCTGTCACCTGCAGCCGTCTCAGACTGCCTCTGCCTGCATACACAGGTCACTGATCATAAGGCTTTGATCATCCGCCCATCATCGGGAGTGTCATTATGATTCCGCTTGCTTTCAGAAAAAGAAAGGTCATGGCAGAACTCCTGGTAGGCTTTCAGGGTGCACTTATCAATTGTCAAGGTTCAGTGAAGGAACATTCCAAAACGTCCTCTAATTACTAAAGTCAAATGACTTGGCACGATGCAAAAAATTCGTGATATTTTTTTTACATTTTTATCATTTTTTCTTTTATTCTTTCGTTAGTCCCTTCATATACTCTGTATTGGGAGCGACAAAATCGGACATGATTTTGGGAAATTTTGAAAAATAATTATTCCTCTACCTATAAAGCGTTGGAAATGGTATTTACCAACCCCTTTTTGCAAGTTTTTTGTACATAAATGAACTACTTCTTCTCCAGTTGCATGTTCCAGAGAACGTGAGGGCATAGATTTTCTTGAAAAATCATTTTTCCACTAATCACATGTGGCAGAATGTATAAAGTCAGATGATTTTGAAAAAAAAAAAAAATAGGCACTAACCACTTATGGTTAATGCCCTTTGGGGTAATCATTATTTTTCTTTTGTCAATTTCTGATACATTCTCATTAATTCAGCAACACAGTCTGCTTCTGACATTTTAATGCTAAATCCATAAGCATGCATCACTGCTCTGTTATTTGCTTTATGTGCTTTCAGTAATTCTGTTGGCATTGTCAAAGGATCATAAAGATCTGCAAGATTGCTATCTGTATAAAGTGCTCTAGCATTCAAGATAGCCTGTGCCGTTTTTCTTATCTTTTCCTTTTGATCATTTGTTGGAGAAGGCCAAGGGAAATTATTATAAACAATCATATTAGAATAACTATAATCACTCTTTAGTCGACCACATACTGCTCTGGTCCATGCCATATGAACATTGGACATTAGTATTCCAAACTCGTAACTTGTGGCTGACGGCATTGTAAAAAGTATCGCCTGGAATTATTTCTCCTTCAAGATAATCCATCGGAATATATCTTCTGTTTTGCGAAGACACCTTTGGTATTGCAATATATGGCGAATACTGTGCAAGTTCTTTCCGTTGTCTTTCATCAAGCAAAAAAAGTATCAACTTTTCTCCAATCTCTCTGCCGGATTCAGATATATCAAATACAGCTAATTTCTCATATTTTCATCTCACAATTAACCCTATATATTTGCTGTGCGACGTTTTTTTTTTTTTGCCGTCGAGTGGCAGATGTTTTATACTATGTCACTTTCATAAAGTTCTCTTTATCCTTTATTACTTTTCTGTTTTGTCTGATTTAAAAGCAAGATAACCAAAACAGAAATAGCTATACTGCATAGAATGTATGTCCAATTCAAATATGATAGATTGATTAAATTCTGTGCTGATTGATTTTTAATGAAGTTTGTGTATGATGCGTTACTCTTAATCGCTTCCATAACTCCTAAAACATTTATCGGGCTTAAATTGTATAAGTACGCACCAAATAAATATATCGCTATTTTTTTCAACAATGGACGGTATTAAAATAGCCGATGCAGAAAGCCATAATGGACATTGCTTGTGGGATTTCTGTAAATATACTGCCCCCAAAAGATATGGCAATACCGCAAGGCAACAGCCCAAAATGACAATATTCTGATGAAGCCCAAAGAGGGCGAAGAATACACGGATAAAAAAGATATGTTCCAAATATAATCAACCAATCAATGAGCAAGCCTTTTTATTGGTGTGCGCTCTTTATTGTTTCGTTTTGTAACTGCATTTCATTACCTCCCAAATGGACGCTCCACTTTCGGGAACGTCAAGGTTACAGTTGTTCCACCGCAAGAATTGTTTTTTAGCTCCACCGTGATAGACAGGTCAGTTGCCATTTTCTGAACAAGGTATAACCCCATACCCGTAGAACGACTAAGGTAACTGCCCGTATCTCCAGTAAACCCCTTGTCGAAAACAAAAGGTAAGTCAGACAACGGTATGCTTGTGCCGTTGTCTTTCATAGATAAAGAAATCTGTTCATTATCCGCACTATCAGCAATGGAAAAGAGAAGTCGAGGAGCAGGATTGTTCCCCGTATATTTCACACTATTGCTGATTATCTGTCCTAAAATGAACATCAAACCTTTTTTGTCAGAAATCACTTGAGCATCGTTTTCGGTATATTCAACAGAAAATCCAGCTTCTTCAAGAAGCGTTAAATTATCTTCAACTGCTTCACGACAAATTTCAAGAATTGAAAGCGGCTCAAAAAAAGTAATCCTTATGAGTAGCCCCAAGCCTTGAAAAGTATAGAATTTGTTCTATATCCTGTCGGGTATGGTCGCGTACATACAGCATACGGGTATGAACCAAAGGGGACATTTCATCTTTTCGATTGTCCAGTAGCAAGGTCATAAGGGATAGCGGCTTTTTGATTTCATGTACCCAATTTTCAATGTAGTGTTGATAATCTGTAACTGTAATTTTCTGTTCGTTGATATATTCCTGCTGCGTCCTCAAATGCTGCCCCAATTCACAGATATAAGGGCGTAATACTGCGGGAACAGCTTCACACAGTAAGTATTCGTTGGTATCGTCTGGCTCCAATAGAAAACGCCGAAAAATAGCGTCTGTCTTGTTGCGTTTTCTGATTGATATAGCAAGCGGGATAGCAAGTGTGGCAAATGATACGAAAATGATCAATGCAACATAATTGATAAAATAATCTGGATTAGCCAGCCAGGCAAGGAATATAAAGAATACGTCCAAACAGGCAAGTGTGATAATCCATACACGATTAGAGGAAATATAGGTTAAAAATATTTTTAGCTTCTTCATAATCGCACCTGCTCTTTCAAGCGGTAGCCTTCTCCGCGTACTGTTTCTATCCGTTCTTCAAGACCAAATTCACGGAGCGTTTTCCTCAATCGCGTAAAAGTTACTTGCAGCGCATTTTCGTCAATGCATTCTTCCGTTCCCCAAAGCGTTGCACAGCTCATGTTTGGTAACAAGATTAGGGCTTTTCTTCAAAAGCGCAAGCAATATTTTTCCCTCATTGGGTGGCATGAGGGAAGAACTCTTCCCCACATAAATTGTAAAGGTGTTTGGGTCAAGTAAAAATCCGTTCCCGTCCAGTAAGCCTTGCCGTATCTGTTCCTCTTTGCGTCGTAATAAATTTTTAATGCGGGCAAGCAGGCGCTCTATATTACACGGCTTTGTTAAGTAGTCATCAGCTCCCAATCCTAATGCGTGAAGTTCGTCCTGCAATTTATCTCTTGCTGTCAATACCAACACTGTTCCAAGCTGCTTTGCTTTTAATTCTTTGCAGATTTCAAAGCCGGAATGAAACGGAAGATTTATGTCGAGTAAAACCAAATCGGGGGAATACTCTGTAATTTCCGGTATTGCGTTTTCAAAATCAAATAACGAGGCTGTTTCATACCCCGACTTTCTCAATAAATCCGTCAGTTCTTCCCGCATATAAACATCATCTTCAACTACCATAATTCGTGCCAATACGACCACCTCCTTTCACGTAAGCCTGTTATGAATTAGGCTTGTAATTTATTTTTCCGATTTCCCGTGTAGCTGTCCGCGCAACAGCCACACCGTAAATTGCCATAATAAGAACGACAGTAAATGCCATAATAATCAACAACGGATAAGATTGCCCGATCCTTGTGCTGTCAGAGTATAAATGCTGCTGCATTGCATAAAGACCAACCGTACCACTTATACAAGCCAACATTAGGGGGAGTAGAAAATACCATAAAACTTGTTTATAAATTGACCGTTTTATCTGTTCTCGCCTCGCACCCAAAATTGAGAGTGTCAAATATCTTGATTTTGTCGATTGCATTTGTGTTAAGAATTGCAAAGCAAGCAATGCACACGCGATAATCAATAGCATAAAGCCCATATATAAAGTCACGTAACTCCCGGAGATAAGATAAAATAGTTGCCGCCCGAAATTATCAAGATAGCTTTCGTAATACAGACCGGACGGCTTCAGCAAATCGCGTGCTTCCATAACGGACAGCATCAGTCCGTTTGCTTCTACAATCTCATTCGGAATACAGAAATTCCAATATACAGAACAGGTGTCCGGGTCTACATAGTTATGATATATCTCGTCGGAAACAATCAATGCGGTTACAATTTTAACATTTTCATCAGCGGTAAGTCCTTTCATCGGTACAGACGGAACAAGTGTAACTGACTTTTTGTCAATGGAAATCAACGCATTACCGCTTGTCTGTGCGTTCTCTGCAATCCTGTCTAACAGAGCAACGGTATCTTCCTGTTCATCTTCTAAAAAGTCCGGGTTGAGGTAAAAAACAGCTTCGTCATTTTCAAGATTTATTTGCTTTTCTCCTGCGGCTTCCAACAGGCGATTATATGATGAAACTGGGAGCATATAAGGAGAAACACTCCCCGTATCAATAAATCCAAGCAGATTAAGGGCTGCGGGTTGATGTGAACCAAATTCGTAACTGGCAGCTTCTTGTGTCGCAGGGTCTATTACACCCTCTGGCAAGTTTTGAACAATCTCTTTTCTTAATACAGACCAGTCAACAAAGGATTTCATTTCCCCGGAAGCAGGACGTTTCATGTTCCCTGTTTCCATACGGTTAAGATTAGCTACATAAACTCGCATTTGGTCGTCGGAAAGGTATTGCTCAACATTCTGTTCTTCGCCCATTACTGTAAAATCATAAACAGCAGAAGTTCTTGTTAATTCATTCCCATGCGACATAATAGTTGCAGAACCATTTGCAATAAACATAATGGTAAGCATCATCAGAATAGACGCAACACTAATTGAAATATATTTATAAACAACATTCTCGTGAAGCTGTCGCAAAGTAAATACATAAAGTCCATTTGTCGCTTTCCGTTTGTTAGAAGCAGCTACTATACTTAAAAAGCCGGGCAATGCCTCGGATAAAAAGAATTGTTCCAACAATTCCAAGCAGGACAGCAACAAAGCATTACACCACCGCCAGTCATGAAGTGTTCTATGACAACCCAGTATGCAACAAGTAAAACTGCCGTACCAATTACAAGGGATAGCAAACTTCCGTGTGTGCTGCCCGTGTGTTGTTTTTTTTCCCATTTCTCCATAAAGCAGTTGGTGGACTTCTTTCTTAAACAATTTTCCGCATAGTATAAACAACGCCACACATTGGATGATTAAAAATCCCAATATCGTAAAGAAAACTGCGCTTAATGAAAAACTTGATTGATGTGCAATAACACCGTGTCCGACTAAACGTGCCGTTGCAAGGCTGATAACTTCGGATAGAAAACCACCGCAGATAAGTCCACCCAAGAGGGCGACAAGTGAAGTGATAAGCCCCTCCGTCATAATTTGCGTAAATAATCGGGTCTTTGTCATACCAAACATCAAATATAATCCTAGTTCCCGGCTGCGACATTCGAGCTGATACTTATTTGCAAATACTACAAGGAAAAATACAAATAATAATGCACAAACATAGACAGTAGGTAAAAGGTTTGTAAGCAGCCGTTCCACGGCATCGCTTTCAAGGCTGCTTAAAAAGCGTATAACGTCCTGCGCTCCGAGAGAAAGCACAATGTAAAATGCCGCTACCGCCGTTACCATTGTCAGAAAGTAAATCAGATTTTCATTGCGGCTACGTTTGGAATTTCTCCATGCAAGGTTAAAGAACATTTGCGCTCCCTCCTCCCATTTGCGCCATTACCTGTAATATGCGCGCATAAAATTCTTCCCGTGTTTCTGTCGGAACTTTGCGACGCAATTCATGGAAAATAACGCCGTCCTGTATGAACAAAATGCGGGAACAGAAACTTGCTGCGTTAGGGTCATGCGTAACCATTAAAATGGTACGTCCTTGCACTTGGTTGACTTCCTGTAATTTTTCCATAAGCAACCGTGCAGCTTTTTGTGTCTAATGCGCCTGTCGGCTCATCAGCCAAAATAATATCTGGATTAGAAATCAAACTACGGGCTGCGGCTACACGCTGCTTTTGACCGCCGGACATTTGCGCCGGAAACTTTGAAAGAACATCAGTAATTCCAAGAAATCCGGCTATATCATTTAGGTGCTTTTCGGCTATGGAACTATCTATATTGTGAATGGATAAGGGCAACAGAATATTTTCTCTGCCTGTCAAATTATCAAGCAAAGCAAAGTCTTGAAACAGATAACCAATTCTATTTCCACGGTATTCCGCTAACTTAGCACCGTCAAAGGCACTTATATTCGCCCCGGAGAGCAAAATTTGTCCAGAGGTAGGTTTAATGACCGTAGCAATACAATTTAATAATGTTGTTTTCCCGGAACCGCTGGCTCCCATAATTCCCAAATATTCGCCACTTAGAACATCAAAGGTAATTCCGTTTAGTGCTTTTGTGGGAACGCCCTCTTTGGAATATGCTTTGTGCAGGTCGCGTACTTCTAAAAGTTTTTTTGTATAATCCATTCTTAACACCTCTTTTTGTTCATACTTTTTACAATTAAAATTTTACTACACAAAGCATAAATACACCACTTACATTTGATGTAAGGTTCCTTTGTTTGAATTTCACCGCTATTCTTTATGCTGCTTTTCATCTGTCACCAGACATTCTATCTTCTACAAAATATTCACTATATATCATAGTCGGTTGACCGAGTAATAACAACACACTATTTACCATCTATCATATTTATCCGCATTAAAAAAGGACGCAGGATTTCTCCCACGTCCTCACAACTATCTGGCTTTATCTTCCCTTACCTTCGCTACTTCCTTATGTGTCGCTTTCTGCTTCCACCGGATCATATGGTTGGTTATGATAAGTTTCAAATAATCTTCCCCACTCAATCCCACGCATTTCACTTTCCACATCACTAAATACACCAGAAATCCAGTCTATCACACTTGTAAAATATGTTTTCAATTCCTGTATGTCTGTATCATGACGGTGCTGGCTCATATATGCTTCAACATCTTCATCTACCCCTTCACTATTTTAAATATCTTCGGTAACTATCCAGAACTGAATCTGTAACACCGCTTTTATAGATTTTACGGATATCAACAATCTGTTCATCTTTCAGAAGTTTCAACCAATCCAGTAAATCTTTTCTGCTGTTTGCGAAATTGCAACATCTTCCATCAGCATATTCAATCCTGTATCTCATACGCTCCTCCTATACATATACCAATTCACTCAATACAATTTCCTGCACACGATTCTCGACATTATTACACTGTCGCACCCACTCCATAGGATTACATGCTTTTAATTCCTCTGTAACTCCCTCCGCACTTCGTATTTGTGCCTCAATCAATTCATACCGTTCCTGTGCCTGTTCATTCAGATCTGCCAGATAGCTGTCCAATTTCCCAGTCAACAGAAGATAAGAATACATACCTGATTTATAGTTTTTCATATATTCTTTTCGAAGCATTCCCCAGTACCCAATCGGTCTGGTTTCTTCCGGTAATGATAGCACTGGCAGGTAATAATCTCCTACCAACACATAATCTAATCCATTCCTGTCATCATGTAGTATTTTTCTTCTGATTGCTCATGTTCTTCTCCTCCATCAAATCTTTCTCTTCTCTCTCAGATATGCTTCAAATATACTTCTTCGAATCAACACCTTTTTCCCAATTTTATATACTGCCCCTGCTTCATGTGCCATACGGACAACGGGTTTGATTCCCAGTCTGTAGTATTCGCACGCCATGTTATAGGTCACGTAATCATGGCGCATAAATTCCAGATCTTCATCATCGATTTCATCTGAAAACATCCATACATTACCGCTCATCCGTCTTCTTCTCCTTATCATTTCCTGTTGCCGGTTCATGAAAACGCTCCAGATAGTCATCAAAAATATCCCGGTTAATCAATACGGTTCCATCTATTCTGTAAATTGCACCTGCATCACTGGCGAGTTCAAAAAGTTTCTTATGAGAAATGCTGTAAATAATCTCTGCCTGTTGATAACGCAGATACTGTCGGCGCAATTTTCTAAGCTGCTCCAATACTTCCTTCATACTTGTAATTGGTTTATAATTTTTACCCATGATGTTTTCCTCCAAAATTAGATTTGCTGTTTTACAGAAGCTGACTGCCGGGATATAACTTTCCAGGGCCGAATCATCAGACGCGCCACTGGCGCCTCTTTGATATGCAACGCAAAAAAGCACCTCTTAGATTAACTCTAAGAAGTGCTCTTACTTCATTGCCAAACCTGTGTCCTTTCACCTGAAATTCGTCATGCTTCATAACGATTCATTATTATCCCAAATTTTGTTGTCAAATTGTTGTCAAATGCGGTCTGACATCATGGTTTTAGACATTTAATATTTAATTTTAGTACAGCTTTGCACCAGCTGGGATATGGTTATCAACCATCAGAAGATGAAGTTTTTCTTCGCCCTCTTCCTCATGGATTGCACTGAGAAGCATTCCACAAGATTCAATTCCCATCATGGCTCTCGGTGTTCCAACCAGTTCTTCTGGTTCGTAATAAGCATGAATACCGCTTAAAATCGTACGATCTGTGCCTGTTCCGTCATCCAGAGTAAACTGTAACAGCTTTCTTGGATTTCTTAACTGCTTCACATGCTTTTACCTTTACAGCTCTGAAATCGCACTTGCTGAATGTATCAAAATCAACCATTTCTTCGAATAATGGCTCAACTTTTACTTTGGAAAAATCAATCTTCTCAACTGTTTTTTCAGCCTCTGCCGGAAGGCTTCGGACTTAAGCCATTTTCATCCTTTTTCTTGTCAGCGTCCAGTGACTTCATTGTCGGGAACAGTAATACGTCCCTGATAGCCTGGCTATCTGTCAGAAGCATTACAAGACGGTCGATTCCGTATCCGATTCCACCTGTTGGCGGCATACCGATTTCAAGTGCGTTGAGGAAGTCCTCATCAGTGTGCTCTGCCTCATCATCGCCTGCTGCTGCGTTGGCATCCTGTGCTGCGAAACGCTCACGCTGGTCGATTGGGTCGTTGAGCTCTGAGTATGCGTTACACATCTCCCATGTATTACAGAACAGCTCGAAACGCTCTACCTTTGTAGGATCGCTTGGTTTCTTCTTTGTGAGAGGTGATATCTCAATTGGGTGATCCATGATAAATGTTGGCTGGATAAGCTCTTTCTCAGTACTCCTCGAAGAAGAGGTTTACGATGTCACCCTTCTTGTGGCGCTCCTCATACTCGATATGATGCTCGTCTGCAAGCTTCTTTGCGGCTGCATCATCAGGTACCTGGTCGAAGTCTACGCCTGCGTATTTCTTGATTGCGTCTATCATTGTCATTCTTGCGAATGGCTTTCCAAGGTCGATTTCCACGCCGTTGTATGAGATTTTTGTCGAACCGCATACCTTCTCAGCGAGGTAACGGAACATTGACTCTGTCAGCTCCATCATGCCCTCGTAGTCTGTATATGCCTGATAAAGCTCCATAAGTGTGAACTCAGGGTTGTGACGTGTGTCTACGCCCTCGTTACGGAAAACTCGTCCGATCTCGTATACTCGCTCAAGTCCTCCGACGATGAGTCTCTTTAAGTAAAGCTCAAGGGAAATACGAAGCTTTACATCCTCGTTCAATGCGTTGTAGTGTGTCTCGAATGGTCTTGCTGCGGCACCACCTGCGTTTGAGACAAGCATAGGTGTCTCAACCTCCATGAAATCACGGCCTGCAAGGAAGTTACGGATTTCCTTGAGTATCTGTGAGCGCTTGATAAATACCTCTTTGCTCTCCTGATTCATGATAAGGTCTACATATCTCTGACGGTATCTGGTGTCTGTGTCTGTCAGTCCATGGAACTTCTCCGGGAGTATCTGGAGTGATTTTGAAAGGAGTGTTATCTCCTCTGCATGGATTGAGATTTCGCCTGTCTTTGTTCTGAAGGCGAAGCCCTTTACACCGTAGATATCACCGATGTCTGATTTCTTGAAGTCTGCGTATGAGTCTTCTCCGATATTGTCTCTTGCCACATATACCTGGATATTGCCCTTTAAGTCCTGGATATTGCAGAAAGAAGCCTTACCCATGACACGCTTGAACATCATACGTCCTGCGATGCTTACCTCGATTGGCTTTGCATCCATGATTTCTCTTCTCTCGTTGTAATCGTTGTTGATTACCTCTCTCTTTGCAGCGTCATCCAAGCCCTCAACATCCGGAGTCTTTCTGTCACCGAGAATCTCAGCCTCATGAGCATTGTAAAGCTCCTTTACATCACTGCTGTGATGAGTGACATCATACTTTGTAATCTGGAAGGGATCCTTTCCTGCTTCCTGTAAATTCTGTAATTTTTCACGGCGGACCTTAAGGAGCTGGTTTACGTCCTGCTGCTGTCCACCCTTGTTATTATTCTGATTTGCCATTTTTTACCTCTTTTAGTTCTCTTCTGCTCTCTGGATCTCGAGTACTTTGTATGTGAGATCTCCCATCTGAGTCTCAACAGTTACTGTATCTCCGACTTTTTTTCCAAGTAGAGCTTTTCCAACAGGTGACTCATTTGAAATCTTACCCTTTAAGCTGTTTGCCTCTGTTGAACCAACAATTTTGTACTCAAGCTCCTCATCAAACTCACAATCTAAGATGCGGATCTTACAACCGATAGAGATCTTATCGAGGTCAACTTCTTCCTCAACTACTACTTCTGCATTCTTAAGTATTTTCTCGATTTCTTCAATACGAGCCTCGATATCGCGCTGCTCATCCTTAGCTGCATCATACTCAGCATTCTCAGATAAATCACCCTGCTCACGAGCCTCCTTGATCTTCTGGGAAACCTCTTTACGCTTAACAACCTTTAACTGCTCAAGCTCATCCTCGAGCTTCTTAAGACCTGCATATGTCAGAATATTTTTCTTGTTATCCATGATTCTTACCCTTCTATCTTCTTTTTTTATTTTTGATATTTATTGTACTCATTTAGTATATTAACTTCCCACACCAGGTCTTCAATACCGGAAAGTATACAGTATGTTCCGAAGAAAAATATGAACTGCCACGGAGTCCCATAACACCCGGAAACGGAAACCCGGCAAAAGAAAAAACATCTATCCGTTCGAAGACAAAATATTTTTCTGAGGAATATACTGTATGCTATGCCGGTAACTTCGATAAACTGAATGTGGGAAGTTTCACATACTAAATTTAAAGCCTATTTTAACGCGTGTATTATAATTGAAAATCCCCACGCTGTCAAGGATTTGACCGATTTCAATTTTTAAGCTTTTCCTTATACAAAAGCTCCTCAAGCTGTTCTAAGCTCTCCACCGTATTCACTGCCGCGCGCAGCCTTGATGAATGCGGATATCCTGCCGTATACCACGCTGTGTGCTTTCTCATCTCGTGTATCCCCGTGTACTCGCCCTTGAACTCTATCATCATGCGTGCATGACGCAGTATCATCCGGCGCACTTCCTCAAAGGATGGCTTTTCCTGATGCTCGCCGGTCTCAAGTAATGCAGTATCTGTGAGAAAATCCATGGATTGCCCTGCGCTCCCCTGGCTATCATAAAGCCGTCGCAGCCTGTCTGCTCCTGCATTCTTATGACATCCTCTGCGCAAAGCAGGTCTCCGTTTCCTATGACCGGTATTGAGACAGCCTCTTTTACCTGCCTTATGATGTCCCAGTCGGCTTTACCGGAGTAGTACTGCTCTCTGGTCCTACCGTGCACTGCGACTGCGCTTGCGCCGCTTTCTTCAGCCACATGTGCCAGCTCTACTGCGTTGACATGCTCATCATCGAAGCCCTTTCGTATTTTTACGGTGACCGGCTTATCTATCGCTTTTACTATGCTCTCTATAATCTGACCTGCAAGAATCGGATTTTTCATGAGCGCCGAGCCCTCACCGTTGTTTACGATTTTTGGCACCGGACAGCCCATGTTGATATCCAGTATGTCAAACGGTCTTTCCTCTATCTGCTTTGCTATCTGAGCCATTATCTGCGGGTCTGAGCCAAACATCTGGAGTGAAACAGGCTTTTCTCTTTCATCTATCGAAAGAAGCGACTCTGTATTTTTGTTTTTGTACAAAATTGCCTTGGCGCTGACCATCTCCATACATAAAAGGCCGGCTCCCTGCTCCTTGCACAATAAGCGAAATGGCAGGTCTGTAACGCCTGCCATAGGTCCCAGTATCAGGTTGTTTGGGAGTGTCACACTTCCTATCTGAAGCTTTCGTATCTGATGAATATCCATACTATTACTTCACTCCCTTGCGGTTCTGCTTGCGATACACGAGGTTTATGCCCTTTAATGTCAGATCCGGATCGTATACATCCACGTTTTCTGTCTCATTGGATATTATTCTGCCGAGTCCGCCGGTCACTACAACCTTTGCATCGTACATGCCTGTTTCTTCCTTTTTACCTTGTTGATGATGTACTCTGTCTGTCCTATCTGTCCATACACAAGTCCCGCCTGCATGCTGGTGATAGTGTCCTTTCCGAGGATATTATCAGGCTTTTTAATCTCTATCTCAGGAAGCTTTGCCGCATCCTCCCAGAGTGCCTTGGCTGAGATACGTATGCCCGGTGCTGTGATTCCTCCCATGAAGGTACCGATTTTCATCGACCATATCGTAGGTGGTTGCTGTGCCAAAATCTATGACCAAAACAGGTCCTCCATATAATTCATATGCAGCTACGGCGTCTACTATACGGTCTGCTCCAATTTGCTGCGGATTTGGTGTGGCGATACGGATGCCTGTTTTGATGCCCGCCTCCACGATTATCGGCCTGATATTGAAGTATTTTATAAGGCCATTCTGCAGTGAATGCATGATATTCGGTACGACGGAGCATATGATTGCATCATGTATGTCGTCCATGCCTACCTGATTTCTTTCAAGCAGAGTGCTCAAAAGCATGCCATATTCATCCGATGTACGTGGCATTTTAGTTGTAATTCTAAAGCTCGCTTTTATCCTGTCACCATCAAACACGCCGCATGTTATGTTTGTATTTCCTACGTCCAGTGCTAAGATCATCTGTTATTCCTCCTCGAGTCCTTCTCCCAAAAATACTATGCGATAATACGTCTCTATCGACTCGAGCAGTTCTCTTCGCTCGTTGCGGTACTGCTTTATCTTTAGCACGCTTCCTATCTCATCATAAAAAAAGTCGTTTTCCTTGCAGGATGTTCTGAAATCGAGGTTTCCGTCCTCATCAAACACCAGCTCCAGTATGCCTCCCACATCCTCTGTATACAGGACGCACATGATTTTGAGCTCGTCCCTTATTGTCTGTGGAAGTCCGTTAAAATTCTCGTTCAGATAATATTTTTTCTGATATGCGTTTGACACGCAAAGTACTACCTCTTTAGACATATCCGTATATTCCTCTCACTGATACTTCTCCGCTTGAAACCAGCTTACGCGATTCCCATGTGTCCACGATCAGCTCGCCCTTAGGCGTGATGCCCATCGCTTTTCCGTCAAACGGCTCCTTCGGATCCAGTACCCTTACTGATTTGTTCCTGTTGACCAACAGCTCATCATACTCCCTGACGAGGGCTGAAAGGTCCTGCGTCTTTAAAAATGTGTCATAATACTGCTCAAAGTATGACATGGTCTCTGCGATTATCTGCGCACGGTGAAATCTTTTGCCACCTGCTTCTATCATGAGTGAGCTCGCCATCTGACTGATTTCCTCCGGAAAGCTCTCATTATGCACGTTGATACCGATACCTACAACAATATGGTTGATGTAGTCAAACTGCGCATTCATCTCTGTGAGTATGCCGCACACCTTTTTGCCGTTTACCACAATGTCGTTTGGCCACTTTATCAGGGCTTCCTCGCCGGTTACGCTTGTTATTGCCTTTGCGACAGCAAGCGCTGCCACAAGCGTGAGCATGGATGCATTGTTTGGATTGATATCAGGCTTTATCATAAGTGTCATGAAAATACCTGTGCCGGACGGCGATACCCAGCTGCGGCCGCGGCGCCCCTTGCCTGACTCCTGCTTGTCCGCTACAACTAAGGTGCCGCTCGGATAGCCTTTTTCGGCAAGCTCCTGAGCCTTGATGTTGGTGGAGTCTATTGTATCAAAATACAGCACTTCCTTTGCCACCCAGTCTGTGTGCATGAGGCTTTTTATCTCCGCCTCTGTCATCAGATCCGGTGCTGCCATGAGCTTGTAGCCCTTATTCTGTTGTGCCTCTATCTCATATCCGGCTTCCTTTAGCTGGTTTATGGCCTTCCACACGGCTGTGCGCGATACTCCGAACCGGTTGCATAGCTCCTGCCCTGAAATATAGCCGTCAGCGCTGCGTAGAAGTCTAAGTATTTCTTCCTTCATACTTTATTCCTTAGCTTTCCGTCAATCTTTTGTTGCGGTCATTGCTTGCCGTACTAGTACATCGAAAAATAAGTTTCTGGCTATATGACGCAGAATGAATTTTCATCTGCAAGGCGGAGGAATGAGGCGTAGCGGTGGCTACGTCGATTGACTACAGCAAGTCATATGGCTGGTTACTTATTATTCGATGTACTAATCAGCAAGTGTTGCACGCATCAGAGCCTTGATTGAGTGCATACGGTTCTCTGCCTCATCAAATACCACTGAACGCTCTGACTCAAATACCTCGTCTGTCACCTCAAGCTCGCTCAGTCCAAACTTCTCATAGACCTGCTTGCCGATAGTGGTCTTTAAATCATGGAATGCAGGCAGACAGTGCATAAAGATTGCGCTATCCTTTGCATTTTCAAATGCTTTTGCATTTACCTGATATGGCTTTAAGTCGTTAATTCGCTCTGCCCATACCTCTTCCGGCTCTCCCATTGATACCCATACATCTGTGTAAATGACATCTGCGTCCTTTGTGCCCTCTGCCACATCCTCTGTGAGTGTGATTGATGCGCCGGTTGTTTCTGCAACGTCCTTACAGTATTTTACAAGCTCATCATTTGGGAAATATTTCTTGTTTGTGCATGCCACGAAGTCCATGCCAAGCTTTGCACATGTGACCATGAGTGAATTGCCCATGTTGTATCTTGCATCGCCCATGTATACAAATTTCACGCCCTTGAGTCTGCCGAGGTGCTCACGGATTGTAAGCATATCTGCTATCATCTGTGTCGGGTGGAACTCATTTGTCAGGCCGTTCCATACCGGTACGCCTGCGTATTTAGCCAGCTCCTCCACGATTTCCTGTCCGTATCCACGGTACTCGATTCCGTCAAACATTCTGCCGAGCACGCGCGCTGTATCGGCGATGCTCTCCTTTTTACCTATCTGTGAACCGCTCGGGTCAAGGTATGTGACATGCATTCCAAGGTCATGTGCCGCTACCTCAAAAGAGCAGCGAGTTCTGGTACTGGTCTTTTCAAAAATCAGCGCTATATTCTTGCCTGTGAGGTCATCATGTCTGATGCCTTTTTTCTTCTTTTCCTTCAGCTCCTGTGAGAGGTCAATCAGATAAGTAATCTCTTCCGGAGTGTAATCCATAAGTTTTAAAAAGTTTCGTCCCTTTAACTGCATTGCTCTTGCCTCCTGGGTTTTATTTGCATCGTTTATAGATGCAGGTTGCTATAATTTATATCTGTAGGTTGCTATAATGATGTCATTTTACTCTATTTTGTGGTATGTTGCAAGAGGTTTGAAGCATTGACGCTCTGACTGTAAAACCACGCCGTACAAATAATTAAAGAGGCTGCAAACCAACAAGCTTTGTTGATTTGCAGCCTCTTTGTTATTTCTTTGTATTGGCTGTATATTATCTGAACTTCATATTTCCGATTGATATTCCTGAGCCGTGGTCATTGAAGGATGTACATCCTCCTGTGTTGTCCACTCCGGACATTGCCTCCTGTGCTGCACTGTAGCATGAAGAAGAAATGCGTCCGCTAAGCTTTCTTGCGAGCTTTCCTGATGATGCCGGTCCAAACTGACCTTTCTGGTAAATAACACCTGAGATGCTGTTTGGATATGAGCTGCTCTTTACTCTGTTGATGACTGCCGCTCCTACTGCAAGCTGACATTCATAGCTCTCTCCGCCTGCCTCGCACTCGATAATTGCAGCAAGAAGTGTCAGGTCATCTGCTCCTGCACTTACCGCCTCACCCTGTGTGGTCTCTGTTTTCTTTGATTCCTTTGCTGCTTTTGCAGCTTCTTTTGCTGCCTTTTCTTCTGCGGCCTTTCTCTCAGCCTCTTTCTGTGCAGCTATCTGAGCCTGTTCCTCTTCAATTGTGATACCCACTCTTGTGTTGAGGGAACGTGTCGCATAATCTGCTGCGATATATCCTGTCTGTGAATCGCTGACTACTGCAATCCAGCCGTCCGGTGCCTGCGCTGCGCGGTCCACCTGATAGGTCTTGCCCTGGTCAGCTACCTCTAAGGCCTTGCTGTTTGTATCTGCTGTCTCTCTCACACGAAGTCCGTCTGTATTTACTGTGGCGATTTCTCCGCATGTGTCGTAAGCATAGCTTAGTGCGTCAGTTCCGGTCACACAGTAAGAAACATTAACGTATCCGTCTACATTTCCTGACTTGATGTGAGCCCATGTGCCATCGTTTTCTACGATGTCTGCCACACTTCCTTTATATAATTTTCCAACAATATCTGACTGTTCATCGGCCTGTGCTCTTACGTTGAGTGATTCTTCAACGTTTGGCATAAGCTTTGTCTGCCATTCCTGCTGCTCCTGTGTGAGCTGTGGCTGTGCCTCCTGCTGTGCATCCTGTGCTGCTGCCACCATCTCAACATTTTCTTTTTTCTACTGTAACAGCATTCTCTGCTGTGAGGCTCTTCTCATAATCAAAAGAGTCGCTGCTACGCCGGCATAACTATTATAACCAGTATGCTCTAAACCAGTGTTTGCTAGCACCTTATCCTCTGCTTTGACCTCAGAGCGTCCGCTGTTAGTAACCGCGGTAACCGTCAGCATAGCGCACAATCCACAGACCGTAATGCTCTCGATTACTTTTTGTTTAGCTTCATATAATCCTCCATATGGTGTAGTATATGTTGTTTTTGTGTTTATTACACCTATGTTGCATTTGTTACAACTTTGTTACAGTCGGTATAATATCACAGTAATAGCATTTTGTCAAATTTCATGGAAAAATCTCCTGCAGCACCGAAGAAATCACCCCATTCTGATGTGCCTTATGCTCTATCTCCAGCTTGTCGCTTTCGCTTCTCGACAGCTCGTCTATGTAGTCGCTCACCTGTTTTTCTATTTTATAAATTTCGTTGCTCAAAAGTCTTATCCTGTGTGAGAGTGCGAACAAGGTCACAATGACTGTCAGCATGAAAAGTGCAAGCATTATCGCAAGTATGCCTCCTGCCATGATGTCCATATTGTCCATTGATAATTCCATATTAATGTGTCCTCCCTACTATTCTTTTTCCGATACATCATTCAAAATTTAACTTAACCTATAACGCAGGATGATGTACTATTGATTATTATAACCAATTCACTTGAACTTAACAGTTCCTATCGGTCGCAAGTTTCGACATTTGTTTGGTATTGCAGGGCAAACTTTCACCGGTAACTTGGTATTGACTTTTATTGTGTTGAGTATAATATAAATATGAGACAAACAGGAATACAAGAAAGGATACATATATATGAAGAAAATAGTTATGACAGGCGGCGGTACTGCAGGTCATGTCACTCCAAATATAGCTCTTATGCCGGCACTTAAGGAGGCCGGATACGATATCGAATACATTGGCTCAGTAAACGGAATGGAGAAGGGGCTGATTGAAGCCCAGAAGATTCCTTATCACGGCATTTCATCAGGAAAACTGCGCCGATACTTTGACTGGAAGAACTTTACAGATCCGTTCCGCGTGTTAAAGGGCTACGGTCAGGCTGTAAGCCTCATGAAAAAACTCAAGCCTGATGTAGTATTTTCTAAGGGTGGCTTCGTTTCCGTACCTGTCGTGCTTGCCGCAAAGCACTGCCATGTGCCTGCCATCATCCACGAGTCGGATATCACCCCGGGACTTGCCAAAAAATCGCCATAAAGGGTGCCAAAAAGGTCTGCTGCAATTTCCTGAGACCATGAAATATCTGCCTGCAGACAAGGCTGTGCTCACCGGATCACCTATCAGACGCGAGCTTTTTAGCGGCGTTGCGGAAAATGCCATAAAGCTTTGTAATTTTCCTGATCACAATAAGCCTGTCATCCTCATCATCGGAGGAAGCCTCGGCTCTAAAAAGGTCAATGAAGCTGTCCGTGAGATTCTTCCTGAACTACTAAAGGATTTCTATGTGATTCACCTCTGCGGAAAGGGCAATCTGGACAACAAGCTTGCCGGAATCACAGGCTATGCACAGTTTGAGTACGCCAATGCTGAGCTCACCGACATGTTTGCTCTGGCTGACATGGCTATTTCAAGAGCCGGAGCCAACTCCATCTGCGAGCTGCTTGCTCTGCACAAGCCAAACATCCTGATTCCTCTTTCTGCTGCTGCCAGCCGCGGAGACCAGGTATTAAATGCAAAATCCTTCAAAAAGCAGGGCTTTTCATATGTCATCGAGGAGGAGGAGCTCACAAAGGATTCTCTGCTTAGCGCAGTAAAAGAGGTGTACGGCAACAGGGATAAATATAAGGATGCCATGGCAAAAAGCGGTCAGATGGATTCCATCGCCACTATCATTGATTTGATTAACTCTCAGGTGAAGAAATCGTCATAGGTTCAGAGTCTGTTTAAAGCGTCATTGCATATTATAAAAAAGAAAAGCCCGGATATGAACTACATTTGCATATCCGAGCTTTTTGTTTTTTAATAATGTGTAACTATTAGCAGCTATTACATGCTCATCTCGTCGCAGATTTTCTTCATCTCGTCATCAGTGAACTCCTTGTGATTCCACTCTATGACATTCTTGTTGTCATCTGACTCATATCTTGGAATCAGGTGCATATGGAAATGGAATACCGTCTGGCCGGCCACCTCTCCATTGTTCTGTACCAGGTTGTAGCCTTCACAGCCAAGCATCATCCTCAATAAGATTGAATTGGTCGGGATATCCCCATTTGTTTACAGAAAATACAGTTGTCATCTTTCATCCTTAAAGTTTTAAAATCAAAAATCCCATTAAAACAAATCATCTCACCTGTCTTGAAATTGCCTTTTGCTGTCATTTCTCCGGTCATTCTTCCCATCTATTATGATTCCATGATACATCCTCGAAAATTTCACATATACATCCATCGGTATCCTCTTTCCATAATGTATATCCAGGTTATCCTCATCCACCTTTATATATAATGGATTTTTTTAATGCCCTCTATCATTAAATGAATAGCTTGCTTTGAAAAATCTTCTGCAGGAATAAAATGTGATTCCATCTCTTTTACATAAGGTGTGTCATCTTATCTGACTGTGCCCGAGCATGTCCTTGAACATGGTTGCAAGCTCCTCGATATCCTCCTTCTGCTGCTTTACATATGTATCATCAGACACATATTCGACAGCTGCTCGCTCTCCTGTGGGGTGAGATTGAGCTGCTGTGTCCTGAGTACACTTTGCTTCACTGCCTGATTGCTTGTAGGCAGGCTCTTAATTTCTGGGATATCGTGCGATACAGATTCTCCGCGCGTTTTTCTATTATGAGATTATACTCCTTATTGAGCTGAAACGTAGTAATATCCTCTACATATCCGCATAACCCATGAGCACGGCAGACCGCCAAGATCTCCCATGCATTGCATAGTGTGGTCTCTGCCTCGCGCTCTCCATATGTGGTAGACATAACAATAGGCTGCATATATGTATTGCTTTATCTTTTTCCTTATCACCGTATAGCCAGCATGCATCAAGGAACTGCTGCATATATCCACCTACATTTATATTGCTGACTTAATTATATCGCTTTTTTTCTGTAATACACAATTGAAATGACAAATCCTGCTGCCAATCCGCCTACATTGCCCGAAATTGTCAACGCCATTTGTTGAAAATCCATATGCAAGCATAAGTATTATCATAAAGATCATGCCTTTTTTGTCAGATCTTTGTACTGGCCTTTATTTGCGATAACGATCCACACTAAAGCACCTATAAGACCAAAAATAGCCCCTGACGCTCCTGCTGCAACTGCATAATCATCTGTTTTATCATACCTGCAAATGAAAGTACACTGCCTGCAATACCACTTAACAGATAAAGTACCGTAAATGCAATATGTCCCATAGCATCCTCGACTATCACACCTGCTGCTCCAAGTAAAACCATATTATTTAGCAAATGTAAAAATCCAAAATGTACAAACATAGATGTAAAAAAAAGCGCCAGATCTGCATATGCTCTAATATATCAGGCGGATACATTCCACCATGTGATATCATAAAAGAAGCATCTTCTGTATCACCTATAAATTCTAATAATATGAAGACTAATGTATTTATGACAATAAGCGCTATTGTCATATACGGTTTCTTTTTGTACATAATCATTTCCTCACACATTATCTATGTGAGTATTATAATTTTTTATTGAAGCTTTTGCAACTTAAACAAATCTGTATTTTACATCTGCAAATCTTACAATATCATTTATCTTAAGCTGTTTTTTCTGCTTGTATGGAAGTATTTCATCATTTACAAATGTTCCGTTTGTGGAATTGAGGTCTTCAAGATAAAATTCCTTGTTTTCTTTTTATTTATTATAGCATGAAAGTGGCTTATCGTATCTTTGTTGATCACTTCATCAGCATCATTTCCCTGTCCTATTTTTATAGACTCGCCTTTTTATTATAATATTAGGTCTGTTTTCCATTCCTTCATACAACAGCATTCCCTGAGGATGTTCCCGATAATCACTAAGACATACTGTTGGATGAAACTCCTCAATCCTATCTTCCCTGTCTGTTGGCTTTATTACAATCGGCTCATCCGCTAATTTCTCTTTCTTTTTTCTTCTTTTTCAGATTAAATTTAAATGTAATTTCCTTCCCAACAATTTTCTCTATTATTGAAAATAATTTATCCTGTAATTTTGCCTTTGTTTCGTTAGTCTGACTAGTATTTTCTGCTTCATCAACTTGATCTATATTTATTGAAGTAACCACATCTTCTATCTGTTTTTCTGGTTTCTTTTCTGCTCTTGCCTGGACTATTGCATTTCTTATGTCTGCAATGCTGTAATTTCCATTTAATGTTTTTTCATATATTCCGTATGCGATATGTACAGCTTCCGGATCACTATGATCCAGCTTTGTCAACATATATTCCATAAGATTTTGAAATGTGGAATGAGTCATTCCTTCTTCGACCGGATATCCTGTAAAATATATCTGTTCTTCCTGTGTTGATATATAAATCAATTCTGGTGAAAACATTAGGCATTTTGTATCTACAAGATTATTTTCCACGGCTTCAATACGGCTGCATATACTCACTATTAATTTCTCTAAAAAATCAATCTTTATATCATTGTATTGACATAAGTTATCAAGCGACTGCATTCCTGAAATATTATACCAATACTGGACTGCATTGTTTATATAACATTTTTCCATTTTAAGCGTGCCGTCTATACTATTTTTCAATAGTATTTTCTCATCCAGCTGCTTTACATTCTCCCCTTTTAATATCATAAAACTGCCAGTCATTTTTCGCTCATATATAATTTCACTACAATTCATCTAATACCTCCTTCACATCCTGATATTTATAAAAATCATCTACAAGCCACCAACCCGTTACTTCCTTCTGCTCATTCTCGTCTTTAATCTCCTCATATAGGAGAAGGCTCATATTCATTACAATTGTCATCATAAAAATAAAAATAGGAATTATTATTGCTCCTCAATGGTAAAGCTGCCTCTCAGCCACATATAAAATACACTCCTTTAACCAATCCATATCCTATTAATAAAAATGGCGAAAATGCCATTTCAAAATTCTTTTCTTTTTAAATACCGTCATAAGTATTATTGCAGCGATGGATGACACAAAAAACGATGATAATACTATTGACAAAATATCATCTATATCTATATAAAGCCCCATTATCAATATGATCATACCATCTCCATATCCTATCTGCTGTTTTGTAATCATGGATACTATAAGCAAAATCATTCCCGAGCAGCATAGCTATAATTCTTTTTTTCTATATCAAACTCCCCACAGTAAAATTAGAAATAATTCCAGCTGCTGCCAGTATTATCAGCATATAAACAGGTATTTTTTTTCTTTTTTATATCAAAAACACATATTACTCCCAATATGATGATCAAACAAATATGAACTATTTTATACATCTACTCACCCTTGCATTTTGCACACTTTCTCATTCCTTTAACGTCAGATAATCTGGATACACATGTTATTATTCTTTTTAAATCCGGACATTTTAAACTTGCATGGTACTCTATTCCGTAATCTGTTATGTATACATTCTTCAGAGAAATTTCTTCCGCAGCACAAGAACATGCGCTGTATTTTCTCCCACTCTTATTCCTCAGGCTCCCTACACCCGTTCTGCTTACTGATCTTATACTCAAGTCCAGATATGGACATTTTTTGACGTATGATATACAGATCCATACTCTGTATAGTACACATATGGATCCGGATCACTTTCATCTACTACTTTTCCGGTCCATTTATGACTCAGGCTGTGCTGCTCTACCGTAATTCCATCTATTGTCCAAAAATTAATTGGCAATTTAATTTTATATCTTGCGCTTATATTTATGCTATCTTCAGATAATTCGGTTTCTAGAATTGACACTCCTGCGCATCCGCCTCTTACATAATCCTTTATCACATCAGAGTCTTTTAGCTGACTGAGTAATAATGCTTTTGCTGTTGCAAGAGATACTGTGTCTGAATCATTTACGCAGCATGAAAGTGCTGTCATCCTGCTTGAATAATATAATGCCTCTTTTACCACAGTCTCAATCTGCATTACCCGGAAGAAAAATAACAGACTGACCATAAATCCTGCAAATAAAGGAAATATAACTGCCGCTTCCAGTGTATATGATCCTTTAAAGTGGGTGCACGCTGGCATCCTTTTGTAAATATATCCGATAAAAATATGAAGTTTTCTAAGTATATGTTTTGGGAGAGTATACTTTTTAAATGTATTATATTTTTTGAACAAAAAGACACCAACATACACCCACTTTCTATTAATAATATGCATATCCTGTCTGCTCATTAAGTTCAAACCTGCCAGGTTTACTGTATATCATGGATACAAAGCTTAAAAATATAGTATTATATGAATATTTCATATCTAAATTCAGACTACAGATTGAATTATCCATTCTATACTCACTATATCCTGAGTTTCCTCTTACTGTTGCCTCCTGTAAATCCATTGCACGATAAAAGCTCCTGACTTTTAGACTGGAACATAAGGAGCCCTCCTATGTAGCCTTTATAATCCAGTCCAATATCACTGCTCTTTGCTTTTGCTCTTCCGGAAAGAAGAGAACTAATACCTGCAAGTCCGGATGTCCATGTTTCATCACTTTTTATTATTGGTATTTTTTCACCATCCATCAAAGTTCTTAGATCAAGCACACTTTCACAATAAGCCCATCCCGAAGCAATCCGTATTTTACGGCTTCTACAATAGCCGGATTAACAGTAAATCCAGCCATTGTGGCTGCCGCTGCTAATGCCTCCGACTGCTTAGCCGGACTTGTCATCAGATATGCAAAATTAGCCGCACATCTTATAAGCAGAATTCTTGTAATCGTTCCTTTTAAATTTTCGCTGTCGTCATCTTTACCACATATCATATACTCAAGCTCATATTTCATAGAATGGCTGTCTTTTACATCTGTATAACTTGACATATATGCCAGAAAATACTGATTCAGCAATATATCGTCATACCAGCTTCCATCTTCATCGGCTGTATATGTTCCGCAGTTTCTGGTTCTTTCAGATACACAATTTGTACAATCCAATGTATTAGATGATATCTTTTCATCCTCAAGCACAAGTGATAATATTCCTTTTGTTTTTGTCTCAGACACCGATACAAGAGGATTATCCTCATCCAATTCTATAGATTTCTCCTTTTTTATCTGAGGACTCGTCACTTATACTCTTTGACGGACTACACCTGGCGAGAGAAACACTTTTGGCATACTCCGTTCCACTTTTTGTCTGCTGATGCGCTTGTATCATCTTTTATTATGTCTATCGCATCATCTACACTTTCTTCTTCATATTCGCTTTCTTTTTCTATATTATACATTGCACTATAGTCACTATATAATTTTTTTTCGCCGCCTCATACGCAATATTGTTTTTCATATATGAGACAATCTGCTTTTGAATGCTGCACCATCTGCATCAGTCAAAAGCGTATAGTCCGGTATGCTTATCTCATCCAGATTAAGTCTGAGCATACTTGTACTATCTGACAACAGCGAACCTTCTGTTATCTCAAAAATTGCTTTTTTATTCTGTGCTTTTATATAATCCTCTATCTGATCCAGATTAAACTCTCCCGGTTTCCAGCATCATATGCTAAAATCCTGTATTCATCCCAAAGCGGAACACAGTATTGTGCAAATATGGACTCTATTCCTGATTCTGAGTCCATCTCAGCTATTTTTGCCATTTCTATATTCCTCCCCGCCTCGAGAAGTGTAAATACAAATTGTGATATGAGCATAATCATCAAAGATGCAAAGACTGTTATACTCCCTTTCACACAGAACCTGCCTTAGAGTGTATTGTCTTGAATATGTTATTTACTAATGTAGTCAGTTGTGTTTTAAAAATAAGCACAAGACTTATCAAAACTACTATTATAAGTATCATTTCTACAACTCCCGCTGCATTTTCATCCTTTAAAAAATTATTAAATTTAAACATAATTTCTCCTTTCTACCCTTTAAAACCAAGTACTGCCGGTGCTATTATTATTGCCATAACCACAATCATCATTAGCATTAATGGAACAAGCATTTTTGTGCTTGCTTCCTCACCCAGCTTTTTGCCAATAGCTTTCTTTCTTTAAAAGCATCATCTGATTCCTTCTCCAGCATTGTACATATACCCTTATTTCCTTTTACAAGACTTTGAAGTAATATCCTTATGAACCTCTGATAACAGCCAAGATCAACTCTTTGCAAAAATCTTTGATATGCTTTTTCTTCCACTTTCCCCATCAGATATTTCTCTTGCCGTTATTATCATTTCATCGTATGCCGGTTTTATTCCGCACTGCTTTTTCTGCCTCTTCATAGAGTAACTAGCGGTAATTTTATTCCATGCCTGCTCGATTGTCATCCCCGCCCAAGTAAAATAGCCATTTTACTGACAATTTCAGGATAATCCAGCTGCATACTTACTTTTCTCTTTTCAATATCTTTCTTTTTCTCTCCTTTTCCGTTAAATATATAAGTATGATCATAACAATTTCCAGAATAATGATTTTATAAACATACCCTGTTTTTTTCTCTTTCCATGTAACATCAATACCATCAACCTGCTTTGGCAATTCGAGTTCAGTTTTTCCCTGAGTATTTAAACTTTTTTTCTATTTCGTTGTCGATATCCTGTATCAGTTTTTCACTGTTGCTTAAATTTTGTTTATAAACTACAAAGTCAAAACTATATTCTCTTTCGTATTCATGGCATGTTAAATGTACTGTTGCCTCTATCATGCTTCCCGTATCGCTCACCTGGTCTTGCTGAATAACCCCTTCTGTATTAACAATACTGTAATCACTAAGAGTCCATTCTGCCTCAACAATCCCTTCTACATAGCTTTCCTTCATATGCAGATTTTGAGTTACATGATCTATTTCCTCTCCTTTTGAGCAAAATGTATTATCTATTTCCTCTCTTGCCTCGTCTATATATTTATCAGCCTCTCTTTTGTCGGAAGTTCCTCTTTTACATCAATACTATACTTATAATCTTTTTTCAGTCCCTTTGCATTCAGTATAAGATCTACCTGCTGACTTCCTTCACCAACTTTATTTCTCCTGATGTTATTTCCATCCAGACTTCCCTCAGAGCTATCCATATAAAATGCCATAGCAAGAAGAAAAATAAATAAAAAAAAGCAATCTCTACAATTTTCTTTTTTTCATTTTTCCCCTGTCAGATTTTAATATCAAGCATTCTTTCTGCAATGAAAACTGCCGCAGCATAAATTGCAAGACATATCGACATAAATACTGTTCCAAACATATTTCCATACAACGCAGACAGATAATCATAAGATGCAAGCTTTAAATAAAACAATATAAAAATAGGTATAACATCCATTGCTTTTTTGTTCAAGCTTCTTTGCCGATACGGCTACCTGGATTTCTCTTTTGGTTTCAAATTTATCCCACATCCTATATGTTGTATTTTCTATTATTTCAACAAATTTTCCGCCGCTTCTTTTTGCAAAAGAAAAAATATCTGAAAAATTCTGAATATCATCAACACCTGTTCTTAGTGCAAATTCTTCAAGCGTCTTTTCTATTGGCTGATTAATAGAAATCTGTCTGTTCATTTCCTTTAGTTCTAGGTACATATTTGATCTTTCACCATACAAGAGAGCAATTTCTTTTTCTGCTTCAATCCATGAGTTTTCAAGAGAATATCCTGCCAAAAGATTAGAACTTATGTTTTCAACATATCCATAAATTCCATGGTAAGTTTTTTCTTTTCTTTCTACTATGATTTTTTGTTTTTTCCTCCTATATATAAGCCAGATTACTATTGGGAAAAAATAGCATAGACCATACACTGTCAAAAAACAGATATGATACCAGCCCCGTTATAATAAAGCTTTCCAAACTTACTTTTTTAACCAATCTGACAGATTCAATTTGTAATCATCATAATTCATTCCTCATTTCTCCCACCAGTCCGGCTGCAATCAGCTTGTCTGTATTGTGTAATTTTCCTATTTTTTTAAGTTCTCCTGTTACCTTATTAGACTTCACATACTCGTCTTTACTTTCTGTTTCTTTAAATTTAAATATTGAATTAAGCATAATCTCACCATCCTTTATTCCATTAATTTCTGCAATTTCCAATACCTTCCTTGATTTGTCCCTCATCCTGCCAAGCTGCACAACTATATCTATTCCTGACGCAATTTGCTGCCTTATTGCCAAAAGTGGAAGCTCCTGCCCCATGATAACCATTGTTTCTATCCTGGATAGAATATCTCTGCATGAATTTGCATGACCTGTTGACAAACTACCATCGTGTCCCGTATTCATTGCAGACAGCATATCCAAAGCCTCTGCACCTCTACACTCTCCCACGATTATTCTGTCCGGTCTCATACGCAATGCAGTTTTTATAAGATCCCGTATTGTTATTGGCTCCACTCCCTGCGTATTTGAATTTCTGGTTTCCAGCCGCACAATATTATCCGCACCCTGTAACTGTAACTCAGCAGAATCTTCAATTGTAATTATTCTCTCGTCGCTTGAAATATATTGCGATAATGCATTTAGAAATGTTGTTTTTCCTGATCCGGTTCCACCAGAAATAAAAAATACTATATCTTGCTTTTTACCAAAGTTTCTAAAAATTGAGCAGCTTCTACGGATAATGAACCAATCCCTATAAGTTTATCCATATCCATAGGGCTCTCGGGAAACTTTCTTATAGATATTGCAGAGCCACCGATTGAAATTGGTTTTAGAACTATATTAACTCTTGATCCATCACTTAGTCTTGTGTCTACTATTGGCGATGATTGATTAACTACCCTGTTATGCCTTCCTACAATCTGCTGGATCACATCCTCCATTTTTTCTTCTGACGAAAAATGCCCTTCAAATCTCTGTATGCGTCCCTTTTCTCGTAAAAAATATTATCCGGTCCATTTACCATTATCTCAGATATTTCCGGATCATCAACCAGCTCTTGTAAAACATCAAGCTTTCTTAAAGAATAAAAAATATGGCTTTCTCAAGACCAGCCCGCTCCTTAAATGTGATCGAATTACCTTTTACTTCTCTTGAAACAATTTCGGCTATAAGATCATATATCTCGTCATCATCTAATTCTTTTGAAAAATCCATTTCAGACAAAACAAGATCCTTTATATGTAATCCTAACTCATCCAGCACATGAAACTCCTTTTACCAGACTCCTTATTATGTCCCCAAACTCATTCCATTTCCATTGTTCGGCAAGTCTTTCACATGTATTTACAGTTGAAGTAACTATAGGCGGCTCTATAATGCGGATACGCTCAAGAACTTCTTTGTATCCTCTTGTCATTAGTTCTTCTGTGAACTCATACTCTCTCCACTGTCCAATTCCTCCTTTTCTTTGAACCACAAAAATCTCTGCACACCTGTTCAATATGTCGAAAAAAAACCTTTAAATCTTGCCCCCATACTGATTATTACTACATCATACTGTAACTCCTGACACACTATCTGCATTAAATTGTTGCATATTACGGTATCTATGTCACATAGAGATTCTGTATTTGATATTGATAAACATAATCTACTTTTTCCAAATGCGTAATACATGCATTTATCCGGTTTGCAGAAAAAACGCCCTGATTCTGCAATGGTTAGTATTTCTTCAAGATTATGTCCATCTTGTGACTCTAAAACCTTTGATAATCCGCTGTTTTCCTGAAAATCTATGACAAGGACCTTTGCCTCCTCTCCCATTATCGACCCAAGTGTCATGGCAAATGGAAGCTGATACTGATTATCAGCCAGCGAATATATTCCTATAACGCGGGTCGAACCATTAATAGATCCTTCATTGTGCAGATTTTTTTTTACTTCGCTGCCAACGTGTTTTAATATTTCATCTACGATTTTGTTTATCTCCTGATATTTCTCCACATAAAATACCCCCTCCTCTGTCTGTAACGGAGTCTCATCCACTTTGAACCAGTGGAATATCTTCTCTGTTCCAACAATCTGTTTCCTCTGCCAGCGCTACATCTATTGTTCCACCGGCTGCCTGAAGCAGTTGTTCCATATCTGTGTAAATATAGATTTCAATTTGATCTTTGTAATGATTCATGAAATAACGTGTGAATCTCTGTCTATATTCATCTTCCTCCAGATAAATTCCAAGCTTTACTTTTTCATTCTTCTCCTTTCTCAAAGTATACTTAATACATCCACTGACAGTACCCCAATATATACTGCCAGTGAAAAGCATATTTTTTCACATTCAGAATCGTATTCTAAAAAATTTCCACAAAATAATTTTCTAAAATACACAAGTCCATTTACTATTCCCAGACCCAATTTTTCCTTGTCGGATCAGTCTTGCAAATGACCATATTGCTGCAAATATAAATGCGAAAACAATGCTGTAAATACAATACTTTAAA
>VOFC01002995.1_pt1 | contig 37271 bp, 52 predicted proteins | sample 5384161 | NCBI WGS metagenome assembly VOFC01 (sample SAMN12384722, study PRJNA508395) | human gut metagenome | isolation source: healthy gut B | host: Homo sapiens | reverse complement strand
ATCTACCGCACATTCAATGTGGACCATCCGGCAGATTTCAAGGGACACTCACTGTCCGTTTCGGATGTGGTAGTGCTGCACCAGAATGGACAAAATACCGCTCACTACTGCGATAGTGTGGGCTTCCAGCAGGTGCCGGAGTTCTTGCGGGAAAATCCGCTGCGCACCGCAGAACTTTCCACGGAACAAAACGAAAATATGATTGATGGTGTGCTGAACAATGCGCCCTCTTTAGGTGAGTTGGAAGCCAAAGCAAAGGCCGGAGAACAAATTTCTCTGACGGACCTTGCCGCCGCAGTCAAGGCCGAAGAAAAGGCACCGAAAGCCAAGAAGTCCCGCACAGCCAAACCGAAAAAGCCGTCCATCCGGGCACAGCTGGATGCCGCAAAAAAAGGAGCAGAGCAAGCAAACACAGCCACGGGAAAAGGCAAAGGAATTGGAGGTGTAAACCGTGCAGAAGTTTGAAAATATGGATGTGATCGCTGCGCTGGAAGCTATTATGCACCAGAACACCGCATACTACCAGAGCGATTTTGCCTTTGACATTAAGATGCTGCGGGAGGCCGCCCGCAGCGATCAGCCGGAAGATAAGCTGCTGTTGTGGCTGTCCCGGCCCTCTGGGACATTCTGCTTCCGGGAACGGGACGTGCTGCTCAAAGACACCCAAGCCTACAACACATGGAAATTCTGCGGCGAACAGACCCATGACAGGATTCTTGCCTATGCGGTGGAGCTGACCGGCGCGGCCAACGGAACCGTGCAAGGCAATCTGTATGAACTGGACTATCAGCAGCACTTCCAGCATATCCGGGATGCCGCTCTGCCCGTGGGCGCCAATCGCCTGATCTACGAAAGCGGGATGCGGGAGATTGGCCCGAAAGAGCATTTCGACAGCCGCCCGGATAAATATTTCGGGGAGTTCGTGCGGCATGAAATGCAGACCCGTGACCCGGAACTTCTGCAAGCGGCCATCCGGCAGGAGCAGCGCAGTCGGGAATCTGCACAGCCCGGTGATTTCAAAGAACACCTTGCGGCATTGCACACCGGGCTGATCGAGGCCGAGGCACAGCGTATCGCAGCCGATATGAAGCGTCTGGCTGCTCCCAACAGCCCGGACAAGAATCATTTTATGGTGGAGGTATCGCCCTACTTCACCAAGCTGGCATCCAGCCGGGACACGGACCAGCTGCTTGCCATGCTGCCGTATAAATCTTTACATCTGTCCAGCGTAAAAGACCGTTTTGGCATCTACGCGCTGGTTGACAAAAACGAGAACCGAGATAAGAACATTCGCAAACCCCGTGCTTCCGTCCGCAAGCAGCTTTCCGAAACAAAGCAGGCCGCCAGCCCGAAAAAGGCAGCGGCCCGCAGCAAGCAACACGAAATGGAGGTATGACCATGAATTTCAGCGTAGAAGAAGAAAATTTGATCTGTATGTACCACACCTCTGACCGCCGTCGCACGATGGCACGGATGCTGGCCGCCCTGCCGGATATGGACACGGAAATGCGGCGGCTGGCGAATGGGACCATTGCAAAGTTGGAGCGTATGACCGATGCTGACTTTGACGGACAGAGGTTTGATTTTACGGAATCGGTTCGTCCTTATGTGGATGATATAACTCATGCTTACGACCACTTTTGCTATGAATTAGAGAATTTCTTGTTGCGTAGATTCGTTTGCACAGTTGGGTATAGACGCCTTGAACATCTGACCATGCTATGCTGGGAGCATTACAAAAGACTACTTTTGAAGTTTGATAATAAGTTTCTGCTGTTGAATCGATTGTGGCAATCCGTGCTCTTAATTCCTCAATAGGGACATACTCCATTAAAACAAACTTTAAAGATTCTGCTTCATCCCCTAAACCTGATTTTGAATCCATCCGCATACGATTGTTTACAAATTTTGCGATTTCATAAACCTTGTCATCATTTTTATATGTGAAATCAGGAGAAGTTATTTTATTCCGTAAATCAGAAACCATCTTTTTTCTTGAATACTTCGTCATAAAAGTATTCCATTATATGGTAAAATGATATGTATTTAATATAGGGTTCATCAGATGATAAGGCCAGCTTATAATAATCAACGACATCGGCCAAATATTGACGTAATGGGGGTGTTGAAAGTTGAGTGAAGTTATATCTTTCACGAGGAGTACGCGTTAAATGAAACATTTCTGAAATATTAGAATATTCCACCAGTGAAAGGTTAGAGCGATACATGAACTGAAATGAAAAAATGTTTTATAATTACGAAAAGAATCATAAGAAGTTGGAGACTGTGTTTCTATTTTTAATGTGAGTTCATGGATTATCTGCGGAAGAACTGTCTGAAATGTAGGCTGTTCATTGATGTCCCTAGAGGAAACAAAATCTAACGCGTGACGAAACCTTGGAACCAAAATGGGTTGAATTTCAATAATTTGAGTTATCAAAAAGGTACAATACTCAATAGATGGAAAGCCTAAGGTATATTTAATGTGATTGGCCGTATCTTCGGCCACAACTGGAAAAAATCTGCTCTATGGAAACTGGGATGATAGCGATACCAGTCTTGATCTACTGCAATCTCGTAAGTGTTATTCGTAAAATATTCTAGTCCATTGAACGATGCGGCGGTCACCTTGAGAAATAATTCTTTCAATTCGTCGTTAGCTATAGTAAACGAAAGATTTTCACTATCCCTTCTTGAAATAAAGCGGGAATCAAGTGTGACGAATATGTCCTGATCTTCCGTCACTTCGGTAACTCCAAATATTTTTCCAAGATACTGTTTAAATGCTAGATATTCCATTTTTATCTCCATTCTTTTTATCCGTTGTTATTGTCTGTCATGATTTTCATCTTCTAGCTTCGGATGCTGCATATAGAAAATACTTTTCTGCCGCTCGATTTCAGCACGCAACTGTTCTTTAGTGGGCAGGTAAGTCAGATACTTCGACATGAACAGGTGGTCGTTATCATGCAGAACGGAATATCGCGCGATGTCCTCGCTGGTTTCGCCACACAGCAGAATGCCAATCGTGGGGTTGTCACCCTCTTTGCATTTGAGTTCATCGTACATCCGAACATACATATCAATCTGACCGACATCCTGATGGGTAATCGTGCCCATTTTCAAATCAATCAGAACATAGCATTTCAGTTCGATGTTGTAGAACACAAGGTCGATGTAATAATCTTCCGTGTCGGTCACAATATGCTGCTGCCGGGCCACAAAAGCAAAGCCCTTGCCCATTTCCATGAGGAAGTCCCGGATGTGAGAAAGAATTGCAGACTCCAAGTCGGACTCTGCAAAGGAATCTTCGGTGCGAAAGCCTAAAAATTCTGCCACGATGGGACTTTTGAGAAGTTCAAACTGATGCTTGGGTTCTGCTACCGTTTTCTTTTCATTTCTGCAATGACGGCTTCTTTTTTTTTCGGAGAATGGAGCAGCCGATAATAATACTGTGTGCCAATGTTACGGTCAAGGGTACGAACACTCCAATTTTCATTGGCAGCTTCATTCATATACCAAACACGGGCATCTTCGTCAGGAACACGTAACAACGCACGAAAATGTGACCAGTTGAGATTTGGAACACGCGTGTTCCAAATCTCAAAGTCGGGAAAGCACAAATAAAATTTTCGGTAGTATCGGAGACTTCTACCAGAATAATTGCTTCCAAACTCTTTCGTAAGTTCATCAGACAGAATCGAAATCAGCCGTTTGCCATACTCTGCACGCTCAGCACCGCTCTGTTCCTCTTCAACAATGCGCTTCCCAATGTTCCAGTAGGTCATAATCATTGCGCGGTTAGCTGCATTATAGGCAACATTCTGGCCTGCGGCAATCAAATTTTTAATATCGGAGATTACAGGCTGATACGGAATGAGGTTGCTGTCCATTTGAAAAATCTCCTTTCCAACTGAGGATTTTTTCTAAGAATCATTGTTTTAATTATAGCAGATATTGTCTGAACTGTCAGCCGATTGCGAGGAAAAACTTGCGCAGCTTACCGTTCCTGCATCTGCTCCTTTCCCGGCGTTGTCCGTAGGATGCCGTCCACATTCTGCTTGATGATGCCATATTCCTGCATCTGGCGTTTGGCATCATTGTACTGCCGCTGCAGATGGTCTTTCTGCTCGGCCAGTTGCTTATACTCGGCTTTCAGGGTGTAGAGGTCGGGCAGCTTTTGAAAGCCCTGTTCTTTCAGGGCCTTGGCCGCTGCTTCATAGAGAATCAGGGTGCCTTCATGTTTGCGCCGGAACTGCTTTTTGTCAGCGGCCCGCTGATACTCCTGCACCAACAGGCGCAGCTCTTTACAAGTGGTGACATCCTTTATCAGCACGGCCATTTCTGCAAGTCGGCGCTCTGCTGCTTTCAATGCGGCGGCAGCTTCGGTGCTGGCGGCGGTGATCTCGGCCACCCGGCTTTCCAAATCCGGGTAGCTTTCGATTTCATGCTCAGTCAGGAAATTCAGCGTCCGGGCAGCCTGTTTCAAGTTGTGGATTTTCGCCCACTTCTCATACCCTGCGGACTGCTGGGCCTTGATGCTGTTCTCCAAATCAATCCGCAGCGAAATTTTGCGGTTTTCTTTGGGCTTCCGCTCCGCAAACCGCCCTTTGATGCGCTCGGTGATGGCTTCCTCGGTGTAGGCTTCGCCCAGCGTTTTGCAGCGGGTGAACCGTTCCTGTCCGGGCGCACGGAACGACACATACTTGCCCCTCTTGACCTCATAGCTTTGCTCCTGCAGGAGCCGCAGAAAATCGTCAAAATCCTTGGCCTGCGGGATGGCTGCATCTATGGCGGCTTTCAGCTTCGCCTTCCAGCTTGTACCCTTGTCGGTGTGCGTCCCACTCGGCATAGCTCTTGCCTCTGTCTTGGCCGGGCATTACCACGGACAGGCCATGTTCCTTGCAAAGTCGGTCACTGGTGCGCCGGATGTAAGCATAGCTCCGCCGGTTGGAAACATACTTCCGCTGATTCACCATGTCCACAGCACAAAAGATGATGTGGTTATGGACGTGCCCCTTGTCAATGTGCGTGGTCAGCACATACGGGTATTTGCCTTGCAGGACTTCATCTGCAAGCTGCCGGCCAATCTCGTGGGCCTGCTCCGGCGTGGTTTCGCCCGGCGCAAAAGACTGTATCAGGTGGTGGGCCAGATTGTTGCCTTTCTGCATGGTCTGCGAGAGCAATAGTTCAAATTCGATGTCGGCGGTTTCGTAGGAGCAGGCAAAGGAGGATACCAGCATTTTTTCATCCGTCTTTTCTGGGTTCTCGATATAGTCCAGCGCCTTTTTCAGCGTTGACTTGATAGGATGTATCTTTGTAACTGCCATATCTTCGCCAGCGCCCCTTTGATGTCCGCAACATCTTGTGTGTACAGCGGCCCCATGCTGCTCAGCCGCCGCGCGATCTGGTTAATATTGACACCAATCTTTTTGCAGTTCGGCGGTCTGCGCCCGGATGTCGGTGGTGTCGATGTGGACAACATAACCATCTATCAGCATCTTCCGGGCGTAGGCAGAAAAGTTCGGTGTGTGGAGCAGAGCCAGCTTCTGGCGGATCAGTTCCTGTTCCTCCGGCGTCACGGGCAGAACAATTTTTCGGGTTCGGTTCGTCATAGTTTCACCTCGTTTCTTGGGGGTCTGGGGTACTCCCCAGCAAGCATTTCTGCCGGGAGTGGCTACACTCCCTATGTTATTTGCCATGAAAATGGAACGGTTTCGAAATCCTTTCCCAAATACACCGATAAAGACTATGAGATTACTTCCTCTGATGTGACTGATTTAAATCAAAGGCTGCTAAATTCAAAAGATTTCTCGGAACCATGGGGAAGATGCTTGAAATATTCGATTGCAGAAGCGATTTCTTTTTTTTGTGACAAAAAAATTGAGGACGCTTTTGATATTATTCATAAATATTCCGAACACACTTAATATGAAGCAAGGAGCATAAGATGTACAGATTATCTCAAGATGTAATTGTAAAACAACGTGGTGGAATTTACTTTGGACTGAATATGAAGACGGGAACAACTTACGAAATGAATGAGTCACAATTTGATATTGTATCTTTTTTTTCAAAAACGACTATCATTCAAAGGATGAGCTGCTTACGTATTTAACCTCGATTTATGATGTGACGTCCAAAGAGATAGAGGCAGAAGTCGATTTTACGTTAAATGAGTCTGTGAGTGTTGGCTTACTAATTGAGAAAATCGCTAACTGATTTTTTATACATCAAGGAGTGATTGCCAAAGTTTTGATGTATTCATTATCCGAAATCGTTGACATTAGCTGATGTTTATGCTATCATTCCCAACAAATCCACAGAGATTTCTGTAAAGAAACGATTCTGTGCGGTTTTATTTCCTGCGAAGATTTACCGCCCCGCAACACACCCGATTCATTTTGCCGCCGATTCACCCCGACAAAATCATCGCTGCGCTGCGTGGGCGGTATTTTTCTTTATGGGAAACGTACCTTGAAAATTTCATGAGCCGTCCGAACGTGATACCGGCTTTCCAGCCAACGCCGCTGCAAAACAGGGGCAGGAACTTCGTTCGGCGTGAACGGCGATTATCATATACGAGCAGTGACCCTACTTGTTTTTGCGTCTTAACAATTCGGAAACAACTCTCAAAAACGTGTTTTGAGCGCAGCGGTAGAGGGCAAGAACCGTCCCGTGGCCACAAATTTTCAATTCTTGAAAATGTTGTGCTCCACCGGGACTTCACTTCTTCAATGCACCTGCATTTCCGATGTGATCTTGTTGGGGCGTGCCTGCCCCAAACCCTGCTCATATTTCGCACCTTGCGGTGCGAAAGAACGGCGCGTCGTGCTTACATAGCTTCACCGAGGAGCTAGCCGAAACGACAGGAGGTTCAATGAACAAAACGAATGTCAAAGCGAATCCCAGCACGACCCACCGCCACGACACGCCGAACAACAAAACGCACATCATCAAGTTCCGAGTGACGGAAAAAGAAAAAACTGGAACTCGAAAATACCGCCAAACTCCTTCATCTCTCCCTGTCCACCCTCATCCGCCGTGCGCTGCACAATGCGAAGATCGAGCGCACTGTTGTCGTTGTTGGCGGCGGAGAAGAAACCCTGACTGCTGTTTCCACTCTGCTTGCGCAGTGCAGCAAGGTAGGCGGCAATCTCAACCAACTTGCACGACACTTCAACTCCGGCGGCGCAGACACCGAACAACTGCGGGCGAAACTCCTTGACGAACTTGCAGACCTGACTGCATTCCGGCTGCACGCCGAGAAAGTTCTGGGTGAACTGTATGGCAACGCTCAAGCATATCAGCTCTAAGAACTCGGATTACACCGCCATCGAAGTCTATCTGGTTTACCAGCATGACGAGTTCACCGGAAAGCAGCTTCTGGACGAACAAGGCAGACCGAAGCTGCGAGAATCGTACATCCTCGATACACTTGAGTGCGGCGATTTCTCGTTTGCTACAGCCTGTCTGCTGGTAAACCGCAAGTATGGCAAGAACAACCCAGCATGGTGATATCAAAAGCCACCAGTATATCATCAGCTTTGACCCACGCGATGCAGCCGACAACGGCTTGACCATGGAAAAGGCACAGGCACTTGGCCTGAAATTCTGCGAAGAAAAAACTTCCCCGGTCATCCCGCCATCGTCTGCACTCACCCCGATGGGCACAACCATTCGGGAAACATCCATGTCCACATCGTGATTGGCAGCATCCGAACACGAGAAGTGGAGCGTAAGCCCTATATGCAGAAGCCCCGCGACTGGCTAGAGGGCATGAAGCATTCCAGCACCGCCCAGACCATGCGGCATTTGCGTGTCGAGGTCATGGAGCTGTGCGAGGGTGCCGGACTGTACCAGATTGACCTGCTCAACGGCTCGAAAGAGCGTGTCAGCGAGGCCGAGTATTGGGCGCGCAGGCGCGGTCAGCAGAAGCTCAACCTTGCAAACGCAGCCCTCACCGCAGCCGGACAGCAGCCCCGGCAGAAGAAGTTTGAAACCGTAAAGGACACTTTGCGGAAACAGATTTCTTCGGTGTTGTACCGCACAACGAGCTTTGAAGATTTCTCTGACAAGCTCATGCAGCAGTACGGCATCACCGTCAAGGAAAGCCGTGGACAGCTCAGCTATCTGCCCTCTGGCAGAACGAAGTTCATCCGGGCAAAAAAGCTCGGTGACAAGTTCGACAGGGCAGAAGTACTAGCCACCCTGACCGCAAACGCAGCGCGCAAAACCAAGGCGCAGTTCAAGCAGGATACCATCGGGAAACTGATCGACATCCAGTCGAAGATGACCGAGAGCAAGGGCATCGGCTATAAGCGTTGGATCACGAAACACAATCTCAAAGTCATGGCACAGACCGTGCAGCTTCTGCAGGAAAAGGGCTTGACCGACGAGGACGCCCTGAATCAGCGCATCACCGAACTGGAAACCAAGTATCACGACGCACTGGCAGTGGTGAAAGACCTCGAAACTCGCATGGCAGACAACAAGACGCTGCGCCGTCATGCTGCTGCCTACACCAGCACCAAGAACATCGCACAGCAGTTCAAGACCGCCAAGCGACCCGCAGCCTTTGAGGAACAGCATCGTGCAGAGCTGACAGCGTACCGGGCGGCAGCAGCCTATTTTAAGGCAAACAACATCACCAAGCTGCCCAACCCGAAAAAGCTGGAATCCGAGTATGCGCAGCTGGCATCCGAAAAAGCAAAAAGTTCTACGAGCAGTACAAAGGAAACCAAGGAAGAACTGCTCAAACTGAAAACCGCAAAGCAGAATGTTGCGTCCTTTTTCCGGGAGGAAGAACAGACGCAGCAGGAGAGATAAAGGAGTGTGCGTATGATCAACTTGAAAATTGACCCGGAGTTCCAGTCCCAGATTCCGCCGTTGACTGATGATGAATTTAAGCAGCTTGAAGAAAATATCCTCAAAGAGGGCAAGCTGATTTCTCCTTTGATTGTTTGGGGTAATACCCTTGTTGATGGCCACAACCGTTATGAGATCGTTCAGGAACATCCCGAAATCTCTTTCTCCACCATGCCGCTCCCGTTTGAAAGCCGGGAAGAAGTTCTCGCTTGGATTTGTAAGAACCAATTGGGGCGGCGCAACCTCACCCCGGAGCAGAAGAAGTTTCTCATTGGAAAACAGTACAGTGTAGAGCATCGAAAGCCCGGTGGAAACGGCAACAATCAGTACACGACAGCCACGCAGGAATAACGTTCAAGAGGAATTGTGTCAAAATGACACAATTCCTCCCACCTCTGCGGAAGCAAGCATCCGCAAGCAGATTGCAGAGCGGAACAATGTCAGCGAATCCTATGTTGCCCGTTCTGAAAAGTTCATGCACGGCGTTCAGATCATGGAACAGATGGTGCCCGGTATGCAGGAGAAAATCCTGTCCGGGCAATTCAAAGTCCGTGATGCCGATATGCACCGCCTCGCCAAAGCCGATTTTCCGAACCGCAAGCAGATCGTGCACGAGATTCTGCACCCGGAGGACCGCTCTGCTCCGCAGAAACGCATCTACGGAATCAACTATTCTGCACTGGAAGCTGCCGTCCGGCGAATCCAACAGGATGTTGATTTCCTGATGAAGTATCTCCCCAAGGTGCCTGATGATGCCTATGTGAAAGTGGAGACCACGAAGATTCTCAAACAGTACAAGGCATATATGGCACAGTTTGAAGAACTGCTGAACGATAAAAAAATCGCATAACGACAGGCACTTGTAAGCTATCAACGAGCCACCAGCCGCAAGTGCAGGGCGGAAAGCATCCGCGCCCTTGCGCCTGATAAAAATTGGAACTTTGATTTTCTCGCTCGGCTTTGCCATGGTGGGACGTCAAAGGAGCGTGCGTTTGAACAAAAAGAAAAAGTCCACGAACACTTCCCCCTATCCCGATGAAGTCATCGACCGTCTGGCACGGGCGTTCTACCCGGCCATCCTTGCCTGCTGGAACAGCGAGGAAGGTCAGAGGGAGTTTGCCGCATGGCAGGCAGAACAAGCCCATCATGCAAACAACGAAAGGCGCACCTTGTTTTTTTGTGTTTCGTCCTCTAGTTCGTGATTTCCAGACATGTTATTCATATATTTTATCGTCTCACGATGGCTCACTACGTAGATTAAGTCCACACATGCCAGAAAATCAGATTCAATTTGCCAGAAGAACAATACATTGAACACTTACTTGGATGGATTTTCAAATGCAAATCTTTTTGATGTTTGGGAAAATCGACTTATCAATTTGCTGCGCCGATGTTACTAGGCCTCGCAATCGCTGGCGACTTTCCTGATCCATTGGATTTTTGCGCAAATGCTCAAATTCCAATATGATTTTATGTTGCAATGAATTTTTGACAATCATATTTTCATTGCAGTCGATGACAACACCCGTTACTAATTTTGGATATCCCTTTGAGTAACCTTTTACTTTGTTATGGGATAGTTTATATCTGTACTTCTTAATGATTGATTTGACAGAGTTCCTAAAATGTGAAGATATCTTATGTTCGCTCGAAAATACCATATCATCCACATATACAGTCATTACCATATCATTTTTAGCAGATAGCGTATGCAGTTCATCAAACATCTTATGATTGACAAGATAGGATAATATCTGACTGGTTGGTGCTCCTGAAATCAAATGATTGTAGCAATGCACACCCTTTTGACCTAAAAAGTCATAGACTTCTGTGAGTTCTTCTTTTGGAAATCTTTCAAGGCTAACTGTTGTTAAATTGGTCAGCACTTCTGAAACATCCGGAGAACAACACAATTCGTTATTAAAAAATTGATAAACATCCTCTCGACTGATAGATGGAAAAAAAAGCTGTCAAATCAGTTTTGTAGAGGTTTCGTTTTCTTCCTCCAATATGCATACGTGCGTTTTCTGGATAAGATTTTCCCTTTATACCAGAAAAAACATAATCGGGCGTTTGAATTTTACCCAATAATGTTTTTTATCCGTCTTTGAACAATCTTTAATTCTGCCTGCGGTGCTTCAATAAGACGAGGCTTTTTCGTCTTATCTATATATGGATGGATTTTGGATGTGATATTGGATTGCTTTAGCATATCATCATTTTTATTTGAAGGACATACTTAAGCATACGTTTGGAACGAATTCCATATAAAGGGCAATCACTATATTTCAAAAGGTATGACACCTCAATTCTTAAAATATGCTGGTGTTAGCTGTTGACTACTTTACCGATTATCCAACGGACAAAATCGGGAAGTAGTTCAGGGCAGCAGCAGGATACAGCCAGTATGGCCGCAATGGAAATCGCTAAGATAACCAAAGCAACAGGGACATGAGAACGAGTCTCATTCGTTGATAGCTTATTGTTGTTGCCGAATATGTTAATATTGACAACAACAAAAGGCTTGTCCGTCTTATTCACGAAATTCACCTCCTTGTTATTATTGGCCCCCAAATAAATGAGGGGACTTCCCGTCCTCAAATAACAAAGAGATGCGATAGCCTTATATCCTGAATTCACACCAGCACAAATCCGACTTCCCAAACAATTGCATAGGCTCAGACCAACATTACTTAACACCTTAACATAATTCCATATCACACTGTGACTCGATGCAACGATGTTCTCGTGTTGCAGTGTAGAATGAGGCCGAACCGAGGGAACTCCTACCGGAAAAACACATCCATACCCATTGGTACGATGCCGCCTGTCTTTACAGACAAGCCACTCGAAGTCTAATCTGGCTATACATACTAGTAAATATCATTATAGCAAACTGCGCAGAAAAAAGTAAATTGATTGGATGCGATTTTTGACAAATACTAAGAATAAAAGGCAGGGCAACACCGCCATGGTGATACCCTGCCTTTACTCGTTCCTGCTTACCGTTCTGCATACTCCCTCCGCAGAACCTCCGATAAACAAAAAACGTACCCGAACCCTTTTTCGTAAAGAATCGGGTTCGAGTACGAACTGTATGGTGGAGAATTAGGGACTCGAACCCCAGACCCCCTGCGTGTGATGCAGGTGCTCTAACCAGCTGAGCTAATCCTCGAATCGGAACAAGAGAATTATATCACATTCCGGGGGGCTTGGCAAGCCCCAATTTCAAATTTTCCGAAATTTTTTCTCCCGCCGGGGCAGTTGCTCTTTTGCGCGAAATAGTGTATACTGAAAATGCGCATTCCAGCGCAAAAAGAGAGGTCATGATCAATGCTGACAATTCGCGGGATCATTACGATCCTGGTTCTGGCCGGGCTGTTTGCCCTGGCTGTGGTGTGGATCTCCAAGCAGGGCGGCTGGAAAGGGGAAGGCTGCGGCGGTAACTGCGCCTCCTGCCACCAGCACTGTGAGAACCCGGAAAAGAAATCCCACTGACCGCAAGAGGCCGCTGCACACGGATCGTGCAGCGGCCTCTTTTTGCGCTTACCGGCTCCGGGCGGGTCACAATGCGCCGTAGCGGGCGGCATAGACTGCCACCGTGCTCAGAAGGTCCAGCTGGGCCTTCTGGTAGGTCGTGCGGCCAATGTGCAGCCGTTCCAGCACCTCCTCCTCCGGGCGGTGTTCCAGATACCGCAGCTGCAGCACCCCTGCGCGGATGGAGTCTGCGGCGCGGTAATACTCCTGCGTCTGCCGGATGGCCTGCACCCATCCCCAGTTGCGGGGGCTGTTCTCCCACTGGCGGATCCCGTATTTCCGGAGGGCCTGCTGGGTCTTGTTCCGCTGTTCCAGTGTCATGGCACCCACCCCTTCAGTAATACAGCTGCAGGCCGGAGCCGAAGAAGCAGGCGTCCCGCTGCTCCATGGTCAGGCCCAGCATGGCGGACAGCTGGTCGGCCTCGCTGACCTTGAACTCGCTTATGTTGTTCAGCTTCTGGCGCAGGGTACTGTCGCTGATGCCCAGCACCCGGGCCACATGGCCCAGTTTCAGACCGCTGTCCTGGATGTAAGTGCGGATCTGTACGGTATCGGTCATGGTTTACTCTCCTTTCGTTTTGGCATTTCCAGTCTTGTCACAATCTTTAGTTGTATTATAGTGCATCGTTGATTTGAGTCAACTGTTTTCGGCAATTCCCGCGAAATTCGTTGATTTTGAATCGTTTTTTGATATACTGACGTCAGAGCATTCTTTTTTCCAAAAAGGAGGTCCGGGTCATGTCAGAGCTTTCTCTCCGCGTCCTGCAGCGCCGGCGTGAGCTGGGGCTTTCGCAGGAAGAGTTGGCCCGGCGGATGGGCTACCGCTCCAAATCCTCCATCACCAAGCTGGAAAAAGGGGTCAACGACATCCCGCAGGCCAAGGTCGAGGAGCTGGCCGCTGCGCTGGACACCACCCCCCCGCATGGCTTCTGGGGCTGGAGCCCCCTGCCCCGCCGCCGGGGTTTGAGCCCCTGCCCGCGATGAAGACCGTACCGCTGATCGGCGCCACCGCCGCGGCCGGTCTGCCCATCACCGATGCGCAGAATGTGGTGTGCGAGATCCAGGTCCCCGCCGCATGGGATGCAGATTTCGCCCTGATCTGCTGCGGAGACAGCATGGCTCCTTTCCTCCACGATGGCGACATCGTCTGTGTCCGCATCCAGTCCGACGTCGAAAACGGCGGGATCGCCGCCGTGCGCATCGGGCAGGAGATCGTTCTCCGGCGCATCTACCGCCAGGGTGACGTCGTGACCCTGACCGCCGACAACACCGCAGTCTGTCCCCCCATGGTCTGCATGGGGCCCGCCCTGAATAAGATCCAGATCGAGGGCAGAGCCGTAGGGTTCTGCAGAGGTTTATAATATGTCCAACGAAGCTATGACCCTGAATGTGATCGCCCATATCCGCACGGCTTTCCCCACCAAGTTCGGCATCCCCGCCAGAGCGGTCTGGTGGACAGCCTCCGGGGCGAGATCGTCTTTACCCCGGAGTACCGCAATCCCGACGCCCTGCGCGGGCTGGAAGCCTTCAGCCACATCTGGCTGGTCTGGCAGTTCTCCGGGGCCGTGCGGGATACCTGGTCCCCTACGGTCCGCCCGCCCCGGCTGGGGGGCAACACCCGGATGGGTGTCTTTGCCACCCGCTCCCCCTTCCGGCCAAACCCGCTGGGGCTTTCCAGCGTCCGGCTGGAGGCCATTGAACACCGGCCCGAAGTCGGCCCCGTGCTCATCGTGCGGGGAGCCGACCTGGTGGACGGCACCCCCATCTACGACATCAAGCCCTACATCCCTTACGCCGACTGCCACCCGAATGCCGCCGCCGGATTCACGGCACAGACCCAGATGCACAGGCTTCAGGTTGAGTGTCCTCCTGCCCTGTGGGAAACGGTGCCCGCCGACCTGCGGGACGGGCTGCGGGGCGTACTGGAAAACGACCCCCGCCCCTCCTACCAGCATGACCCGGAGCGGGTCTACGGCATGGAATTTGCCGGGCTGGAAGTCCACTTTATCGTGGATCAGGGCGTCCTGACCATTACCGGCATCGCCCTCAGCTGAGGAGAGAGCCATGGAACTGCGTACCATCAACACTTTTCTGCACATCGCCGAGCTGCACAGCTTTTCGCAGGCGGCCCGGGAGCTGGGGTATTCCCAGTCCGCCGTCTCCGCCCAGATCGCTCAGCTGGAAGCCGAGCTGGAAACGCCCCTGTTCGACCGGGTGGGCAAGACCGTCCGCCTGACCGATGCGGGGCAGACCTTTCTGGCCTATGCCCGTTCCCTTCTGGCCACGGCACAGCAGGCCCGGGCAGCCCTTCAGCCCGCCCGGCAGGTCCGCGGCACCCTGCGGATCGCGCTGGCAGACTCGGTCTGCAGCACCTTCCTGCCCGACCTGCTGCAGCGCTACCACGCCCTCTGCCCGCAGGTAGAGCTGGTACTCCGCACCGCCACGGCGGACGAGATGCTGCAGCTGCTGGGCACCAACCAGATCGATCTGGCCTATACGCTGGACCAGCCGCTGGTGCAGCCCAGCTATGTGCTGGCCGTGGACGAGCCGGAGCCCATCTGCGTGGTGGCCCCGCCGGGCACCCGCTGGCCAGCCAGCTCTCCGTCTCGCTGGAAGAGCTGGCCCAGCAGGAGTTCCTGCTGACCGAGCGGGGCATGAGCTACCGGGATGCGCTGGACCAGTGCATGGCCGCCCACCACCTGACAGTCAAGCCCTATCTGGAACTGGGCAGCGCCTCCCTGCTCTGCCAGATGGTGGAACACGGCATGGGGCTTTCCTTCCTGCCGGAGTATGTTGTCCGGGATGCCCTCGCCGCCGGGACGCTGGCCCGCCTGAACGTTCCTGCCTGCCAGATCGAGATGCGGCGGCAGCTGTTCTACCACAAAAGACAAATGGCTCACCCCGCAGATGAAGGTCTTCATCGAACTGGTGCAGCGATAAAACAGAAAAAGCGCCGCCGGGGTTTTCCCCGGCGGCGCCGTTCGTTCTGCAGTGATTTTTATCGGTTCTCGCTGCGCTGCGACAGGCGGTTGAACCGTTTTTCCTTTTCGTCGTCCTTTTTCGGCATCGGGGGCCGGGGCGACCGGGGTCAGGCGGATCTCGGTGACCCGGCGGCGGGCCGTGCGGGTGACCACGCCCTCATACTGATTCAGCGTGAAGCGGTCCCCCACCTTGGGCAGGTGATGGGTTTTTTCCTGCACCAGGCCATTGACGGTGTTGGAGTCGATGTCCTCATCCTCCGGCAGGTCCAGCTCCTCGAACAGATCGTCCACGCTGGCAGAGCCGGACACCAGCCAGCTGCCGTCCGACTGCTTGCGGAAGTCCTCGGTGGCCTCGTCGTGTTCGTCCCAGATTTCGCCCACCAGCTCTTCCAGGATATCCTCCAGTGTGATGATACCCTCGGTGCCGCCGTACTCGTCCACTACGACCGCCATGTGATGGTGCTGCTCCCGCAGGGTGCGCAGCAGCTGGGAGATCTGTGTGGAGCCGGTGGTGTACAACGTCGGGGGCGATCATGTCCTCCAGGCGGCTCTCCTTTTTCAGGCGGGCAAGGTAGAAGTCCTTTTCATGTACCACACCGATGATGTTATCAATGGTGTCATGGTAGACTGGCAGACGGGAATAGCCCGACTCGGCAAAGATCCGGGCCACATCGTCCAGCTCCGTATCATCCTCCACGGCCACGACATCCACACGGGGCGTCAGGATCTCCTCCACCTCCACGTCATCGAACTCGATGGCGTTGCGGATCAGCTCGCTCTCCCGGTCGGTGAGTTCGCCGTCGTTCTCGGCCTCGCTGACCATTGTCATCAGCTCGCCCTCGGTGATGGTATCGGTCTCACTGCTGTGGATAAAATGTCCCAGCAGCCGCTTCCACTGGCTGAACAGCCAGGTCAGGGGGTGAACAGGAGCATCAGCAGGTTCAGGACCGGCGACACCGCCGTCGCAATGGTCTCCGGCATCTCCTTGGCGATGCTCTTGGGGCTCACCTCGCCGAAGATCAGCACCACGATGGTCAATACCACCGTAGAGACGGTCGCGCCCCGTTCCTCCCCCAGCAGGTGGGTGAAGAGAACGGTGGCGATGGAGGCGGCACCGATGTTCACGATATTGTTGCCGATCAGGATGGTGGAAAGCAGTTTGTCGTACTGCTCCGACATGGCCAGCACCCGCGCAGCGGAAGCATCGCCGTCATCGGCACGGCTTTTCAGCCGGATCTGGTTCAGGGAGGAAAATGCGGTCTCGGAGGCGGAGAAGAAGGCGGAAAAAGCCACCAGCACGATCAGCGCCACCAGGAGCGTCATACTGCCATCGTCCATAATAAAGGAAAATCACACTCAACTTTCTGTATCAGATTACGTTTCCGGATATCAAAAAGTGCTTTCCACCGTTGCCTTCGACGATGAAAAGCACTTTGTTCAAAGCCTATGATATCATATTCTGCACCCCCGTGCAAGCGTTACCGGCCGCACGGGGAAGCAAAACAGGTAAAACTGCGGTAAATTATCGCAATACAAGGGCATTGCCGTCGTAGTCCACCGTCAGGGTATTGCCCTCGGCGTAACTGCCCCGGATGATAGCCTTGGCGATCAGGGTCTCGACCCGGCTCTGGATGAACCGCTTGATGGGACGGGCACCATAGACACTGTCGTAGGCAGAATCGATGATGAAGTCCTTGGCGGCGGTGGTGACGTCCAGCTTGAGGTGCTTGCCCTCGTCCATGCGGTGACGCAGATCTTCCAGCTGGAGGTCCACGATCTTCCGCATCTCGTCCTTGGTCAGGCTCTTGTAGTAGACGATCTCATCCAGCCGGTTCAGGAACTCCGGACGGAACTTGGATTTCAGCAGCAGATCGATCTGCTTGCGGGCGTCCTCGCTCAGCTCGTTGGAGCCGTTGGCCCGGCGCTGCTCCAGATCGTTCAGGATGATGTCGCTGCCCAGGTTGGAGGTGAGGATGATGATGGTGTTCTTGAAGTCCACGGTGCGGCCCTGGCTGTCGGTGATCCGGCCGTCGTCCAGCACCTGCAGCAGCACATCGAAGATCTCCGGGTTCGCCTTTTCCACCTCGTCGAACAGCACCACGCTGTAGGGTTTGCGGCGGACAGCCTCGGTCAGCTGACCGCCTTCCTCGTAGCCCATATCCCGGAGGCGCACCGATCAGGCGGCTGACGCTGAATTTCTCCATATACTCCGTCATATCGATACGGACCATGCTGCGCTCATCGTCAAACAAAGCCTGTGCCAGCGCCTTAGCCAGCTCGGTCTTGCCGACGCCGGTGGGCCCCAGGAACAGGAAACTGCCGATGGGCCGGTTGGGGTTGGCGATGCCGGCACGGCTGCGCAGGATGGCCTCGCAGACCTTGGTCACAGCCTCGTCCTGGCCGATGACTCTCTTATGGAGTACATCGTCCAGATGCAGCAGCTTCTCCCGCTCGCCTTCCACCAGCTTCTCCACCGGGATGCCGGTCCAGCGGGCCACGATGCGGGCGATCTCCTCATCGGTGACACGGTCCCGCAGGAGGCTGTCCTCCTTCTTCTCGTTGGCCAGCTTCTCCTCGGCTTCCAGCTGTTTCTGCAGCTCGGGCAGTCTGCCGTACTTCAGCTCAGCTGCCTTGTTCAGGTCGTACTCCCGCTGGGCTTTCTCGATGGCCGCATTGGTCTGCTCGATCTGCTCACGCAGGGACTGCACCTTGCCGATGGCGTTCTTCTCATTCTCCCACTTTGCCTTCATGCTGCGGAACTTGTCCTGCAGCTCGGCAAGCTCCTTTTCCAGCTCCTTCAGACGGCTCTGGCTCAGAGCATCGGTCTCCTTCTTCAGGCTGACCTGCTCGATCTGCAGCTGGGTGATGCGGTGGGCCAGATCATCCATCTCGGCGGGCATGCTCTCCATCTCGGTCTTGATCATGGCGCAGGCCTCGTCCACCAGGTCGATGGCCTTATCGGGCAGGAACCGATCGGTGATATACCGGTCGGAAAGGGTCGCGGCGGCGATCAGGGCATTGTCGCTGATCTTGACGCCGTGGAACACCTCATACCGCTCTTTCAGGCCGCGCAGAATGGAGATGGTATCCTCCACCGTGGGTTCATCCACCTGCACCGGCTGGAACCGGCGCTCCAGAGCAGCGTCCTTTTCAATATACTGGCGGTACTCGTCCAGCGTCGTCGCGCCGATGCAGTGCAGCTCGCCCCGGGCCAGCATGGGCTTGAGCAGGTTGCCTGCGTCCATGGCACCGTCGGTCTTACCGGCACCCACGATGGTGTGCAGCTCATCGATGAAGAGGATGATCTTGCCCTCGCTCTTCTTCACCTCGTTCAGCACACTCTTCAGACGCTCCTCGAACTCGCCGCGGTACTTGGCACCGGCCACCAGAGCACCCATGTCCAGGCTGAACACGATGCGGTCTTTCAGGTTCTCGGGCACATCGCCCCGGACGATCCGCTGGGCAAGGCCCTCGGCGATGGCGGTCTTGCCGACGCCGGGCTCACCGATCAGGCAGGGGTTGTTCTTGGTCTTACGGGACAGGATGCGGATGACGTTCCGGATCTCCTGATCCCGTCCGATGACGGGGTCCAGCTTCTGCTTGCGGGCCAGATCCACCAGATCCTGGCCGTATTTCTGCAAGGCGTTGTAGGTATCCTCGGGGTTATCGGTGGTCACGCGCTGGTTGCCGCGGACAGCCGTCAGCTGCTGCAGGAAAGCATCCTTCTGGATGCTGAAGGCCCGGAACAACTCGGTGGTGTTCTGGGTCTGCTCATCCAGCAGGCCCAGGAACAGATGCTCCACGCTGATATAATCGTCCTTCATAGCCTTTGCCTCGCGGGCGGCGGCGCTCAGGACTTTATCGGCGGCCTGGGAGATATAGACCTTGTCGGGGTCACGGCCGGAGCCGGAGACCCGGGGCAGGGCGGAAAGCTTTTTCGGCCACTGCGGCGGCAAAGCTGCCGGGGTCCACGTTCAGCTTCTGCAGCAGCTGGGGGATCAGCCCCTGCTCCTGCGAGACCAGGGCATGCAGCAGATGCTCCGGCTCCAATGCGTTGTGCTGGTATTCCACAGCCAGCTGCTGGGCAGCCTGCAGGGCTTCCAGCGTCTTCTGGGTATATTGATTGGTATTCATAGAATCGACCTCCATTCGTACCGGAAAGGTTCTTTCAGCAGTCTCACAGATGCTTTGCCAGCTCTTCGTTAGCACTCTATCTGTTTGACTGCTAAAAATATACTCCAAACGCTTTCCATTGTCAATAGGGTCGGCCCTTTCTCCCCAACAATTCACAGATTGTTTGCAAAAGATAAAAAATACCGCTCCGGCGCGAAGCCGGGGCGGTATTGCTGTGGTCTTTCTCTCAGGACACCACCGCGTTATCGGTCAGAGCGCTGCTGACCGCATCCATCAGGGCCACCATGGTGCAGTAGTTTGCACCGTAGGTCTCGGTGTGTAGGCGGAGTAGGTGTCGATCTGCTCCTGAGTGGGGGTGATATCCATAGCCTCGGCCACGGCCTGATACAGCAGGGCCTCCTTGGCGTAGGTCGTCCAGATGCTGTCGCTCATCCCCCCAGCAGGGCGTCGGCGCTGTCGTAACCGGCCGCCGTCTTGGAGGAAGTCGTCCAGCTCATAGCCGTAGTGGCTGCCCATGGTGTAGTAGTAGTTCAGGCACTGGTTCACCTGATAATCCGTGACCTCCTTCGGCAGCTCCTTGAAGGTGGAGTTGGCCAGCAGGTAATCCATGACGGCGTTCTGAAGGTTGGTGGTGTAGAGCATCTGCTGATACAGGGCCTTCAGGTCCTCCACGGTATGGACATCGTCCGTGGAACCATAGTTTTCATCCACCCAGCTGTCGGTGAGCTCGGGCAGGACGCTCTCACTGATGTAGTTGAGCACCACGGTAAAGACGGCTTTCTGGCCGCTGAGGACCACCGTGTTGCCGTCGGCATCAGTGGAATCCTTGTAGCCGTCCGGGAAGGTGACATTGACCTCGAAGGTCTCGCCGGGGTGTGCCCCACGATCTGATCCTCAAAGCCGTCGATGAAGCTTCCGCTGCCCAGCGTCAGGCTGTAGCCGCTGTAGGTGCCCCCGCTGAAAGCCACGCCGTCCACCGAGCCCGCATAGTCGATGTTGACGGTGTCCCCGTCTGCGGCTGCCCGGTCGGTGACCTGCTTTTCGGAGGTGTGCTGGCTCAGCAGGTCATCGATCTCCGCCTGCACATCCTCTTCGGTGGGCTCCACATCCGTCCGGGCAATGGGGATGGCCGCATAGTCCTCGGGCAGGGTGACATAATCCAGTGCCTTGACGCCCTGCCAGAAGCCGTTCTCATCCAGCCCGTCGCTGTATGCAAAATTCTGATAATCGTAATCTGCCGCACTGCCGTAGGACGAGACTGCCTCGCTGGACGCGGACGCGGATGCGGCGGACTTGGAGCAGCCCTGCCCCCCAGCATCAGCGCACCGGCGCAGAGCAGACAGGCCGCCTTTTTCATCAATCGTTTCAACTGGAACCCTCCCGTGGCCCGGCTGCCGCCGGGTTTCGCATTGTTTTTCATACTTCAAGCAGTCTCTATTATAAAGGGTAAAAATGAAAAAGAAAAGAATTTCTCGAAATTTCCACAAATTCGCGTTTGTCTGACTTTTTGCCCGTCCGGGATGGAAAATCCGGTTTTGCGGTAGAAACAGCGGAGAAGATTTGCTATTATAATAAAGAATGCCATTTTTTATGATCACATCATACAGGAGGATCACCCCATGGATTACAACAAAGCCGCCCTCGAAATGCACGAAAGCCACCACGGCAAGGTGGGCATCATCAGCAAGGTACAGGTCAGGACCCGCGACGACCTGTCCACCGCCTACACCCCCGGCGTGGCCGAGCCCTGCCGCAAGATCAAGGAAAACCCCGACGACGTCTACAAGTACACCTTCAAGGGCAACATGGTGGCCGTTGTCTCCAACGGCACCGCCGTGCTGGGTCTGGGCGACATCGGCCCCGCCGCCGCGCTGCCGGTAATGGAGGGCAAGGCCGTGCTGTTCAAGACCTTCGGCGGCGTGGACGCTTTCCCCATCTGCATCGATGCCCATGACGCCGCAAGCGTCATCCCAGCCTGCAAGGCCATCGCCCCCACCTTCGGCGGCATCAATCTGGAGGACATCAAGAGTCCCGAGTGCTTCGAGATCGAAGAGACGCTGGAGCGGGAGCTGGACATCCCGGTCTTCCACGACGACCAGCACGGCACCGCCATCGTGGTCACCGCCGCCCTCATCAACGCCCTGCGGGTGGTGGGCAAGAAGATGGAGGATGTCCATATCGTGCTGAACGGCCCCGGTGCCGCCGGTACTGCCATCATCAAGATGCTGATGACCGCCGGTGCAAAGGACATCATCGCCGTGGACCAGTTCGGCACCCTGTACAAGGGCTGCAACAGCGCCGAGGCTCACAAGAACTGGCTGGGCGAGGTGACCAACCCCCGCCAGATCAAAGGCGGCCTGAAGGAAGCATTGGAAGGTGCCGATGTGTTCATCGGCGTGTCGAAACCCGGCATCCTGACTGCTGAGCTGTGCCGGACCATGAACAAGGACGCCATCGTCTTTGCCATGGCCAACCCCACCCCTGAGATCATGCCCGACGAGGCCAGGCAGGCGGTGTGCGGGTGATCGCCACCGGCCGCAGCGACTTCCCCAACCAGGTCAACAATGTCCTCTGCTTCCCCGGCCTGTTCAAGGGTGCCCTGAGCGTCCGGGCCCGGGACATCAACGACGCCATGAAGCTGGCGGCCGCCTATGCCATCGCTGACCTCATCACCGACGCAGACCGCAGCGAGGAGAACATCATCCCCGGTGCCTTTGATCCCCGCGTGGCCGAGGCCGTGGCTGCCGCCGTGGCAAAGGCTGCCCGGGAGACCGGCGTGGCCCGCCTGTAAACGGAGGCGGCCGCTATGAGAACGATCCCCGCACAGGCAATCACCAACACGGTGGCCCGGCTCTGCATCGAGGCCAACACCCGCCTGCCCAAAGATGTGCAGGCGGCTCTGGACAAAGCCCGGCAGGAAGAGCCCTGGCCGCTGGCAAAGAACACCCTCGACCTGCTGTGGTCGAACCTGAATGCCGCAAAGGAAAAAGACCTGCCCATCTGCCAGGACACCGGCATGGCCTGCGTGTTCGTGGAGCTGGGCACCGATGTCCACATCGACGGCAGCTTTGAAGCCGCCATCCACGAGGGTGTGCGCCGGGGCTATACCGACGGCTACCTGCGCAAGAGCATCGTGGCCGACCCGCTGCGCCGGGGCAACACCGGCGACAACACTCCCGCTGCCATCACCGTGCATCTGGTGGACGGCGAGGGCTGCCGCATCACCGTGGCCCCCAAGGGCTTCGGCAGCGAGAACATGAGCCGCATCGCCATGCTGAAGCCCGCCGACGGCGTGGAGGGCTTCCGGCAGTTCGTGGTGGACACCGTGAAGCAGGCGGGCTCCAACCCCTGCCCGCCCGTCGTGCTGGGCATCGGCGTGGGCGGCAGTTTTGATAAGGTGGCCTATCTGGCCAAGAAAGCCCTGCTCCGCCCGCTGGACATTCCCAACCCGGACCCCTACTATGCACAGCTGGGCGGGGACTGCTCGCCGCCATCAACGGGCTGGGCATCGGCCCCCAGGGCTTTGGCGGAAAGACCACCTGTCTGGGCCTTGCCATCGAGCAGATGCCCACCCATGTGGCCGGTCTGCCCGTGGCCGTCAACGTTTCCTGCCATGTGACCCGCCGGGCCTCGGCAGAGTTGTAAGGGAGGGAGAACCCATGGAATACAAACTGACGACCCCTGCACGGCAGAGGATCTTGCCCCGCTGAGAGCCGGCGACACGGTGCTGCTCTCCGGCGTGGTCTACACCGCCCGGGATCAGGCCCACAAGCGGATGATGGAAGCGCTGGACAGGGGCGATCCGCTCCCCTTTGATCTGAACGGAAGCGCCATTTATTATGTCGGCCCCACCCCGGAGCGCCCGGGCGAGGTGATCGGTTCCGCCGGGCCCACCACCAGCGGCCGGATGGATGCCATGAGCCCCCGCCTGCTGGATCTGGGCAACAAGATCATGATCGGCAAGGGCAAGCGGGACGCCGCCGTCAAGGAAGCCGTTGTCCGGAACGGCGCGGTCTATCTGGCCGCGCTGGGCGGAGCCGGTGCCCTGATGGCCAAGAGCGTGGAAACGCTGGAAGTCATTGCCTGGCCGGACCTGGGCTGCGAGGCCGTCCGTCGTCTGTGCGTGAAGGACATGCCACTGACCGTCATCCTGGACGCCCACGGCGGCGACCTGTATCTGGAAGGGCCGGAAGCCTACCGGAACTCTGTGGAGTAAATGCTCCATTTTGTCGGTTTGCCTTGACAAACTTTCTGGGATGGCTTGCATCCACCCCCAGAATGTGGTATCCTATAACAAACCGAACCGACGTGGGTTTTCAGCCCCGGGCCGGAAATCAAGAAGGCAGGGAGGCCGACACACATGCAGATCCACCACTCCGCAGAAGACTATCTTGAAACCATCCTGATGCTCAACCAGAGGATGGGCCGCGTGCGTTCCATCGACGTGGTCAATGAGCTGGGGTATACCAAAGCCAGCGTGAGCATCGCTATGAAGAAGCTGCGGGAAAACGGCTATATTGCAGTGGACGGCGAGGGCAACCTGACCCTGCTGGAGCCGGGCCGCGAGATCGCCGAGCGCATTTACGGCCGCCACCGCCTGCTGACCCATTTCTTTGTGCAGCTGGGCGTGGATGAGGAAGTCGCCGCCGAGGACGCCTGCAAGGCCGAACATATCCTCAGCGAGCAGACTCTGGAAAAGATCCGGGAATACGCCCTGCTCCACGACGCCGAGGCCAGCGTCAAGAACCCGTAACCCAGAATGCAAAGCTCCCCTTTTCGTCCATCCGGGCGAGGAGGGGGAGCTTTTTTGCGTTCCTTGTTTTGAATATCCGTTTTATGGGACCGCAGATGCGCTAGAATAGGGTCAATGAAGAGGAAACCGGAACGATCCGCCCGGAGGGCGGAAGCAGAAGAAAGGATGGACCTATGATCCGCGAATATCTGTGGGACGGAACGTTTGTGACGCTGCGTCTGTGCTACCGGGAGGGACACTTCCCCGAGCGTCACCCTGTTTGACTGTGACAGCCACCTGGCGCAGACGGTGCAGCTGCTCAACGAAAAGGGCTGCTGCACCACCGGCTGCTGCGAGGGGCACCCCTGCCGAACCGTTTCCGCCAGCGGGCGGCGGATCCGCCGGGGCCCGGTCATCCTTGCGGGCGGTTATCTCGACTTCTGCCGCCCGGAGGACCGGGACGCCTTTCTGGCCGCCCTGACACCGCAGGGGGATCAGTTCTATGCCGTGCCCTCCCCTGCCGGTGATGCCGCCCGCCTGTGTTGGCGGCTGCGCTGCAGCGGCACCGGGGAAGCCGAGATCCGGGCCCTTTACGAAGCGGTCTGGCACACCCTGCTGCAGGCCGCGCAGGCCCTGCCCGCCCGGACAAACTCGCCCGTGGAGAGCGCCACCCTCCTGCCGGGCCCCGGGCGGGCCAACGACTGCGACCCCGAGACGATCTCCCTTTCTGCAGACGGGATCCTCACCGACAGCCGGCTCGCCTTCTGCGAGACCGAAGCCGAATGGCAGGAGGAGACCCGCCGCGCCCTCGCCCTGCTGTGCCGGGAGCCGGACGCCTGAGCGCCCCGGCGGCAGAGACCTCCCGGACAGACAAAGCCCCCGCGGCGCAATGCCGCGGGGGCTTGATGGTCAGCTGGATTCTTCCGGTGCGGACGGAAAAACACAGTTACAGGGGCAGCTTGCCGCCCACCTTATTGATCACGTAATAAGCAGCCTCTTCCTCGGGCTTGACATAGACCTTGCAGGACTGCACACCCACCTTATGGGTCAGGCGGTAATCGGCCTTGGCACGGTCCACAAGATCGGTAATGTTATACTGCTTGCCGACAAATCCAACGTAGATCTCAGGAGAGAGCGGAGGACGGCCTTTGTGGGCGGGCTTGTCCGTTTTGGGTGCCTTCTCCGTTTTGACAGCGGACTTTGCAGCGGTCTTGCGTGCGGGCTTTGCATCGGCTGCGGGAAGCTCCGCAGCAGCTGGAGCGACAGGCTTTTCACTGACATGGATTCTACATTCTTTCACTCAAGTTTTCGCGTGTGGAAACAGTGCCGGATGGCTCCGGCGGAAAAACATTGCTTCAAACAGCAGCGCATATTTATATAATAGTTTTTCGCCGCCCATTTGTAAAGAGTTTTTTGGCAAAAGGTTCGGTTTCAGGACAAAATCCAAGATCTGTTTCCCGAAAAGTCACTTCCGGCACAGCGCCTCGGCCCGCTGCACGACGGGGGAGCAACCCTTCCGCCTCCCAGTCCTCGGCCAGGACAAACAGGCCGTCGCAGATCTCCTTCCGGATTTCTCCGGTTGTTTTTCGTCCGGCCAGCACGAACAGTGCCGAAAGCAGCCGCAGTTTCAGGGTGCGGATCTCCTCCGGCGCCGTCCACAGCCGGGACAGGTCGTAGTTTGCGGTATTGCCGCAGGGCATGGCGCAGGACGCGCAGTTGGGGGCCACCCGCAGCTTCTCCCCGCGCCGCGGCGCGGGTCATCTGCAGCAGGGCCTCCTCCCCGGCGTCCGGGTCCGCCGCCAGCTGCAGACCCTCCGCCAGCACCCGGTCCGTATCTTCGGTTTTCAGCTCGCTGAAGGTGGCGCGGGCCAGCCCCACCAGCACCCCCAGCAGAAGATCCCGCTGGCGCTGGGCCGCCGTTTCGGGGGCAGAAAGAAATTCAGACATCTCAAACCTCCTGATTTCTGATAAGAACAGCATACCACAGAATGCGTTTTTCGGGAAGCAGAAAAAATCTTTTGCCCCAAAGCCCCCATGCATCTTGATTTTGCACCCTGAATCCGGTATAATGATTCTGTTCTGATCACGCCGGTGTGTCGGAATGGCAGACGAGGGGGACTCAAAATCCCTTGATAGCGATATCGTGTGGGTTCGACCCCCACCACCGGCATAGAGAAAAAAGCACTCGGGGACGTATGTTTCCGGGTGCTTTTCTTGTATTATATAGGAAACCAACTTTTTATAGCAGTTTGCGTTTTTAATGCACAAGCAACATCCGCAAACTGCATATCGCAAATATGCTGTTTTGATAGGCACTATTTTTGAAAATTGCGATAATGCAACAGCAGCAACGTTGGTTTGCATATCGCAGATATGCTGTTTCTGTTGTGCTAATTTCTAGTCTTGCGATAAAAATCGTTTCTTGCGCTCCTGCTGAAAACAGGATAAAATGAGAGAAAGAGAGTGTACCGGATGCGCTGCATCCTGCGCAGAAAAAATCAAACCATGCATTGCAAGGAAGGACCACCGGATGAAGAAGATCACACGTCGTCAATTCCTGAAAACGACTGCCGCCGTCAGTGTTCTGGGTGCAGTCACTTCCGCCGGGGCCGTTCCGGCAGGTGCCTGCATCGACCTGTCGCAGGCGCACATCCCGGCGCTGGACCCCTTCCGGCTGGATGGGACCTTCACCGGAAGCGACGGGCACACGTTCTCGTATGCGTCCTATGAGCCTGCCGGTGCAAAGGGCGCGCCCCTTTGTGGTCTGGCTGCACAGCGGAGAGGAATGCGGCACCGATGTCCGCATCCCGCTGCTGGCCGAAAAGGTCACCGCACTGGCCGGGGCACCGGTCCACCTGAGCGCATGAGAACAGGCTCCGGAGCAGGCCGTGAATGTGTTCTACCGCAACCGCGTCGGCACCATTTACTGCCATGAGGGCGACTGGAGCTGGATCTATTTCTTCAACGGCCAGTGCGCTGACCCCGCCACAGGAGAGCAGCTCTGGCAGTGGCTCGGCCAGCAGAAGCGCTGACAGATGAATCTTTCTGCTTATCAGAACAAACAACCCCGGCAGAGACACCATCGCAAGATGGCATCCCTGCCGGGGTTTTGGTTTACCGTCTGAAGCGTACCAGCCCTCCAGACGAGAGATCCTGCTTGCCGCAGAGACCCTGTTTCATTTGCGTCAATTTCCCGCCTTACAGCCGGTCGCAGCCGCCGCTTTTTTATCCCTCTGCGGCTGCTTCGACGACCGGCTCCTCCGGCGGGGAAGCAGGGTGGAGTGAGCCTCCACGAATTCTGCCGCGCGGCTGCTGGCGATCGCCTGCCGCACCTTGCGCCGGTCATTGGCCGGGAAGGTACGCTCCCCTTTCCAGTGTTCCAGCGCCTGCGTGACTTCTTCCTCCGTGGGCCAGAGCTGTTCCCGGTCTGCCACCATCAGCAGGCCAAGATTGCCCCGCAGTTTCTGCTCCGCCTGTGCATGGAGTTCGGCCCGGAACTGCTCCACGGTCTGGTTCCGCACCTTGAGGTACTGATCAAAATTCACATTGTTGGCCTGCATCCGCAGATTGAACTGCCGCTGTTCGGCAAAGTAGTTGCCTGCCGCCAGCTGTTTGGGCAGGGTGCCTTTCACGCAGCCGCCCAGCTGATAGACCAGCTCCCGCCGGGCCAGCTGCTTTGCCTGCTCGCAGCGCTTGGCATAGATTTCCCGGGCCACCTGCCGGCGCAGCGCTGCCTTGCCCTCCGGGTCGGCGGCGCGGTCCTCGTCCCCGTGGAACCGGTTGATCTCCAGCTCAATGCTCAGCTGACGGATCGGCCTGGGCGTGATCTGCTGCACAAAGCCGGTATAACGCTCCAGTTCCAGCGGCGGCAGGCAGTAGAATTCAGCCCCCGCCCGGAAGCCTTCAGCCCGGTTGACGGCCAGCAGTTCAAAATCCGGATCTGTCACGGGGACAAGGCCGTTCTTTTCCACGATCTCCTCATACAAAGTGGAAAATCCGGAAAGGATCGCCTGGTTCACCGCCTCGGTCATCCGGTCTTCCTCGTCTGCAGGCGGGTTTGCCCCGGCCTGGACGGCCAGCACCGCTGCTTCCAGCTCCTCGGCGCTGGCCGAAAACACGACCCGGCAGTCCCCGGGCTGCGGCATTCCTACATGTTCCAGTTTCATCGTTCTTCCCTCCCCTTATCGGATGATGCTGAACATCAGCACCAGCAGCACCACGGCCAGACCGAAATAGAGCGCCTCGGCCCCCAGCACGGAGCGGTCAGGAGAAGGGCTCGGATTTTTTGTTTTCTTCGGAAAGCAGAACGAAGGCTCTTCCCTTACGGCTGTGTGTCCAAAACCTTATCAGAAGAACCGTATCACAAAGGTCACAACAGTAAGAGTGCCGTAAGGCAGAAAGGACACAAACATGAAGTACGATGCAAGAGCCTGCCATTTCAACATGGGCACCGGCTGTGTGGAGCTGCTGCTCCGGGATGGGCGCAAAATTTCCATCAACTGCACCGGTGTCGAGGATGCACTGGATGTTACCATGGCGCAGAGGTCTGAACTGGACTACCTCATCTACAATGACCCGCTGGCGTATGCAGAGCTAATTTTGAACGGTGAGCCAGAGGAGTATCTGAGAAATGCGGCTGGAAGTCACGGATTAGAGGACTGAACGCAAAAACAGGGTGCGCCCTGCCGGACGCACCCTGCAAAAATCCACACACGATAAGTAAGGCAGGGAGTTCCCCGACGGGAACTTCCTGTTTTTCTTTGGTTGCGATATGAGCCTGTTCCGCCTGCCATGCAGCAAATTCCCGTTGACCTTCCTCGCTGTTCCAGCAGGCAAGGATCGCCGGATAGAATGCCCGTGCCAGTCGTTCGATGGCTTCATCGGGGTAAGGGGAAATATTTGTGGACTTTTTCTTTTTGTTCAAACGCACACTCCTTTGGATTTCTGTTGACAGCATACAATGTGCCTGTTGTTATGCTGTCTGCTCATCCTCTGCGAGCGCAGATTCCAGCGAAGCAAGGTACTCCTTGTGCTTGTGGATGATTTCGAGAATGACTTCTCGCTGTGCTGTGTCTGGCATAGTTCTCAGAAGATAGTCAAACTCTGTGCGGAAACGTGTTGTAACGTGTTCCAGTGCGACATAATCATGCCGCACTTCTTCCGGGTAAGCATCGCTGTCGTAAACCGATTCGATTTTCTGAAACGGCAATACAGGTGCCTTTCCCGGTTCCCGGATGATGCCATCGGCATCCGGTTTCGGTTCAACTTTCAGTTCCGGGTGCAGGATTTCCTGCAAGGTCTGTGCGCGGGCATCATAGTTGGCTCGTGCAAGGCGGTGCATATCAGCCTTGCTGACTTTTACCTGTTTGTTCAGAATCTTCTCCCGCATACCGGGAATCAGGGATTCAGCAATTTCAACACCTTTCATGTACTTCGATGCGCGAAGTACAGTTGCCTTGCTTACACCATTTTCCTCTGCGATTCGTTCGCAGGTTTTCATGGCTTCACCGGAGTTATCAGTTTGAGAACTCCGGTGAAATCGGCCATTTTCATCATGCGATTCTTTGCGGGCTTCGCCATGAGAGGATTTTTCCGCTTCATATTGCTTCCCGATGAGGAACAGCTTCTGCTCCGGGGTGAGGTTGCGCCGCCCCAACTGATTCTTGCAGATCCATGCGAGGACTTCCTCTGCTTTCAAATCGGAGCGGCATGGTGGAAAAGCAAATCTCCGGGTGCTTCTGGAGAATTGCATAACGATTGTGGCCGTCAACGAGGGTGTTGTTCCAGACGATCAAAGGAGAGAGCAGCTTGCCTTCCTTGAGGATGTTTTCTTCAAGCTGCTTGTACTCATCGTCCGTCAGCGGCGGGATCTGATTCTGGAACTCCGGATCGATTTTCAGGTTGATCATTCGCACACTCCTTTATCTCTCCTGCTGCGCCGGTTCTTCCTCCCGGAAAAAGGACGCAACATTCTGCTTTGCGGTTTTCAGTTTGAGCAGTTCTTCCTTGGCTTCCTTTGTACTGCTCGTAGAACTTTGCCTTTTCGGATGCCAGCTGCGCATATTCGGCTTCCAGCTTTTTCGGGCTGGGCAGCTTTGTGATGCTGTTTGCCTTGAAATAGGCTGCCGCCGCCCGGTGCGCTGTCAGCTCTGCACGGTGCTGTTCTTCAAAGGCTGCGGAGCAATCTTTGTATTTCTATAAATAATAATCAAGAGGGCGACAGCTTCTGTTGTCGCCCTCTTGATTGTTATTTATTTTTCCCACGTTTTGGCTTTTGTCGGACATTTATAATTTGGAGCTGGTATAGAATGCTGGGAATTGCAGAAATCAATGAAAAAATACCCAAGACAATAGAATGCTTGATAATGGCTAACAGTGCAAATAGGAGCAGCAGGAATAGCCATGGATTACGCAAGTTGCGGTAGTATTTTTCTTTATCGGCATAGGAGGTGTGGAGTTCAAAAGGCTTTCCGTCGTTTGCTTTTTCTACAATCAATAGTTCTCGGTTAAAAGTTGTTGCGTTTGTTGCAATATAACCGCCCATTTCCGCCCATGGACGCAATCGAACTTTTCCGACAGAATAGTTTAGATTGATATTCTTGAAAAATACCTTGTAACCCATATCCTCCAAGAAGTTAGCATAGTCTGTTGCGTTATCTTTTGATTTTTCTCCGATCTCTACACAATAGGTCACTTCGTCGGGATTACATTTTTCGAATTCATAGAGCATTCTTCCTGTCCGGACAAGTCGATAGCCTTTTTGAGACATTTGGTTTAACCATTTTGCCTGTGCATTTAGCAATCCACCAAAGAAGCGATAACATTTTTTACTCATACTGTACCTCTCCAATAATTTCACTCGCGATGCTTACAAGCTCATTTAGTCTTGTGAGTTCTTTTTCTGCGACTTCCTTCCCATGCATCGTAATACGGTATTCTTTTTTTCTTCCATCACAATCTCCGCAAGGTTCGATCCATTTCTTGTCCTGCAAAGAATTCAATGCTCCATATAAAGTACCTGCACCTAATGAAAGCCGTCCGCCTGTTTTTTCTTCAATAAATTGCATGACGGCGTATCCGTGTTTTGGCGTATAAAGAGAGAGCAAAATATAAAAGGTGACTTCTGTAAGCGCACCACCTTTTGTATTATCTCGCATGGTTTGACCTCCTTATTACGGTTACGGCGTGTCGTGGCGCTGAGAATTGCTAGGGATTGATTGAACATTCGTTTTGGTCATTGTACCTCCTGTCTGTTCGATAACTCCTCGGTGAAGTTATGTAAAGCACGACACGCCGTTCCATTCGTGCCGCTAGGCACGAATGATGAGCAGGGTTTGGGGCGGGACCGCGTTTGCGCAGCGTAGCGGAGCAATAAAAGCCCCAGTGGGGCTTTTAAGTGGCAGCGCGGTCTGCGACAGCAGATGGAGGGGCGTGGCCCCGACAAGCGCTACCCCAACAAGATCACTTCGGAAATGCAGACGCATTGAAGAAGTGGAGTCCCGGATGGACAGAACATTTTCAAGAATTGAAAATTTGTGGCCACGGGACGGTTCTTGCCCTCTACCGCTGCGCTCAAAACTGTTTCTGGGTAATTGTTTCCGAATTGTTAAGACGCAAAAAATAAGTAGAGGTTGTGCTGCTCATGTAATGGGGTCGCCGTTTGCTCCGAACGAAGTTCCTGCCCCTGTTTGTGCAGCGGCGTTGACGAAAAGTCGGTATCACGTTCGGTCGGCTCATGAGATTTTCAAGGTGCGTTTCCCGTAAAAGAAAAATACCGCCCATGCAGCATAGCGATGGATTTTGTCGGGTGAATCGGCGGCAAAATGAATCGGGTGTGTTGCGGGGCGGTAAATCTTTCAGGGATAATCCACGGTGAGGCAGTGTTCAAAATGAACACGACCACATCTTGTTTTTGGATGGTTTCAAACCAATCCACAAAATCGGTGGGATTTGTGACAGAGAATATCATGGTTTGCAGGGTGCGTCAAGATAGTTTTGCAAAATTTATTGCAGTAAAGTTGTGATAGTAGGACTTATACTTAACACACGGCAAGAAACAATTTCCGTTTCGCACATTGAATGTTCGCAGAAAAAACTTATAATGCTTTTGAACCTGTAGGACACACAAAACGCAGAAAAGAGAGGGAATCATGAGAAAACTGTTCCTTTTAGAAGATGATCTGAGCTTGATCAGTGGGCTGACCTTTGCATTCAAGAAACAGGGCTTTGCACTGGATACAGCCCGGACGCTGGCAGAAGCCGAGGTGCTGTGGTCAGACAGAAAATATGACCTGTTGGTGCTGGATGTTTCCCTGCCGGATGGCTCTGGCTTCGATTTCTGCCAGAAGGTGCGGCGCACATCCAACGTGCCGATTCTGTTCCTGACTGCTTCGGATGAGGAAATGAATATCATCATGGGACTGGATATGGGCGGGGATGATTACCTGACCAAGCCGTTCAAGCTGGGGGTCCTGTTGTCGCGGGTCAATGCACTGCTTCGCCGTGCAAATGCGTCCAGCGCAGGAGAACCCGTACTGGAATCGGGCAGCATCACCGTCCGGCTGTTGCAGGGGCAGGTATACAAAAACGGAATCTTGCTGGAACTGACCGGCGCAGAGTACAAGCTGCTCTGCTTCTTTATGCAGCATCCGAATGCCGTGCTATCCAAGGAACAAATTCTGGATGCACTGTGGGACTGCGATGGGAATTACATTGACAGCAGTGCCTTAACAGTGTACATCCGGCGGCTGCGGATGAAGATCGAGGACGACCCCGGCAAACCGCAGATGCTGCTGACTGTCCGCGGCATGGGCTATAAATGGAATGGGTAAAGGTGCCGTATGAAAGTATTCGCAAACCGGGAGATCCGAAATTTGTTCCAAGCCGTGCTGGCGGTCTGGGCGGTGGCATTGGCGCTCACGCAGGGCATCGCATGGCATACAACGCATGTGTTTTCTTTCGGGTCACTATTTGTTTTTCTGCTGCTGGGCGGCTGCCTCTGGGGCATTCTTTTCTGCTATTTTCAAAGGCAGAGCGCACTTCTGGAACAGGCAGTCCAGCAAATTCAAAGCTGTCTGGATGGCAACCCGGATGCACGACTGGACTGCGACCGGGATGGAGAACTTTACCGTCTGTTTCACTCCGTTAATGCATTGGTGGCAGTTCTGAGCGCACACGCAGACAACGAGCAGCGAGAGAAGCGTTTTTTGAAAAATACCATTGCAGATATTTCGCACCAGCTCAAAACACCGCTGGCGGCGTTGAATATCTACAACGGTCTGCTTCAGGACGAAGCTGTTTCGCCGTCGGAGGTCAAAGAGTTTGCAGACCTGTCCGAACAGGAGTTGGACCGCATCGAAACGCTGGTGCAGAATCTGCTCAAAATCACCCGGCTGGATGCCGGTTCGGTCGTCTTGGAGAAGAAAAACGAAAATGTTGCTGAAATGGTGCAGGATATCGCGCGGCAGTATCACTATCGTGCAGAGCAGGAACAGAAAAAGCTTGTTCTGTCCGGCTCAGAGGCGGTTACACTTTGGTGCGACCGTGACTGGATGCAGGAAGCTGTGGACAATCTTGTAAAGAATGCCCTTGACCACACAAAGAGCGGAGATACGATTCAGGTAGAGTGGAATGCACTGCCGTCCATGGTTCAGATCAAAGTGCGCGACAACGGCAGCGGCATCCACCCGGAAGATTTGTACCATATCTTCAAACGGTTTTATCGCAGCCGCTTTTCACAGGATACACAGGGCATCGGGCTGGGTCTGCCGCTGGCAAAAGCCGTTGTGGAAGCCCATCACGGCACCATTGAAGTAGACAGCGAGCTGGGAAAGGGCACGACCTTTACTCTGAATTTTCCGATTCCTACAAAATTGTAGGCTGAGTGTAGGCTTGCAGTAAGGTTGACGTGTTATCCTTTTCTACACAGACAGAGATAATCCGTCTGAATCGAAGGAATCTGCAAAGTGAGGGATACACTATGGAACTTTTAGAAGTCAACCACCTTTGTAAGACCTACGGCAGCGGAGAAACCGCTGTCCATGCGCTGAAAGATGTTAGCTTTTCCGTGCCGAAAGGCGAATATGTGGCGGTCGTTGGCGAATCCGGCTCCGGCAAAAGCACCCTGCTCAATCTGATTGGCGGACTGGATACGCCGACTTCCGGCAAGGTGCTGATTGACGGCAAGGATGTTTTTGCCATGAAAGACCGGGAGCTGACGATCTTCCGCCGCCGCAATATCGGTTTTATCTTTCAGGCATTCAACCTCATCCCGGAACTGACCGTAGAACAGAACATCCTGTTCCCGGTGCTGCTGGACTACCAAAAAGCCGGACAGAGCATATCTGGAAGAACTGCTGACCGTGCTGAATCTGAAAGACCGTCGAAAGCATCTGCCAAGCCAGCTTTCCGGTGGGCAACAGCAACGGGTAGCCATTGGCCGCGCCCTGATGACCCGCCCTTCCCTGATTTTGGCGGATGAGCCGACCGGCAATCTGGACACCCAGAACACCAGCGAGGTCATTGCCCTGCTAAAAGAAACATCCCGGAAATACGAGCAGACCATCCTGATGATCACCCACAACCGCAGCATTGCGCAGACGGCAGACCGGGTGTTGCAGGTATCGGACGGCTGCCTGACCGATTTTGGGAGGTGCCGGGAATGAGCAGCACAGAAATGAAAAGCTATCTGAGCCTGATCCCGATTTCTGCCAAGGTACGCAGACGGCAGAACCGCATGACGATTTTGTGCATCGTCCTTGCGGTGTTTCTGGTCACGGCGGTGTTCAGTATGGCAGATATGGCGATTCGGATGGAAACCTCAAACCAGCTGAACAAAAACGGAAACTGGCATATCATGGTAAAGGACATCTCCCCTGAAACAGCCGCAGAGCTTGCCGCACAGGAGGATGTTGCTGCATTTTCGGCGTATAGCGACATCAACGCTTCCCTTACGGAAAACTACTTTGCCGGAGATAAACGTGCCGCACTGGTAGGAGCAGATGATGCAATCCTTCAAATCTTTCCGGGAATGCAGTGTAGCACTGCCCCGGCGGATGGCGAAGTGCTCTCGTGACAACATCCGGGATTGGCTGGATGTTACGGTCGGTACAGCGATTCCGCTGACGCTCCCGGATGGACAGACCATTTCGCTTACTGTCGCAGGTTTCAATGAGGATACCTCCGATGCGAACCAGTATGATGCTGTTGTGCTGGTGATGAACCGCAGTACATTTTCTCAGATTGCCGCACAGGTAGAAGAATCCTTTGAAACACAGTATTTCATCCAGTTCAAGCCACGTACCAATTTGCGGCAGTCCATTGTGAACATCGAAAACAAGTACGGAATTTCAGAAGAAAAGATCTCCGAAAATACTTACCTGATGGCGTTGAACGCAAGCAGCAACAACGATTATATTGTAGGCTTATATGCGGTAGCGGCTGTGTTGGCTGGCATGGTCGTCCTTGCCGGACTTTTTATGATCACAGGCAGCATCAACAGCAATGTAGCTCAGCGTACCAGCTATTATGGAATGCTGCGTTGTCTTGGGGCAGGAAAAAATCAGGTTCGGATGCTTGTCCGGCTGGAAGCTCTTTTCTGGTGTAGAACTGCTGTTCCGGCAGGATGTGTGCTGGGAATCGTTTCCACATGGGGATTGTGTTCCTTTCTGCGTGGATTTATCGGCGAGGAGTTCAGCTCTTTACCAGTGCTTGGCATCAGCCCGGTCGGTATTATCTGTGGTTCCGTGCTGGGACTTATCACGGTTTGGTTCGCGGCATCTTCTCCGGCACGGCGGGCGGCAAAAGCTTCTCCGATCACAGCAGCAACTGGGAATGCGGTGGAAAATGCAGCGGATTCTCCGTGTCATGCTCGGTTGTTTGGAAGTCGTGCAGAGCTTTCTTTGGGCGTGAGCCATGCAACCTCGTCCAAAAAGAACTTGCTTTTGATGACAGGTTCCTTTGCGTTAAGCATTCTCCTGTTTTTGAGCTTTTCGGTTTTGCTTCGATGGGTTGGATTTGCGCTGAATCCGTTGCAGCCCTACGCACCGGACTTATCGGTGGCTGAAACATCCGGGCAAAATGTCCTTGACCCGGTGCTGGTGGAGCAGCTGGAAGCTCTGCCGGAAGTCAAACACGCATTCGGGCGGATGTATTGCCCGCTCCCGGCGGAATATCAGGGAAAACAGGGATCCATCGACCTGATTTCATACGATACGATACAGTTTGGCTGGGCGAAAAAAGACCTGATTGGCGGAACCCTTCCGCAGGAGCCGGAGGATGGCACATACCCTGTGCTGACGGTATTCGACAAAAGCAACTCCCTGACCGTGGGTGATACCATTCAGCTGGAGGATGCAAAGCTCACAGTCGTGGGTGTATTGAACGACAGCCCGTTCAGTAGTACCGATTCCCCGATTGTTATCTGCAACGAAGAAACCTTCCATCAGCTGACCGGGCAAAACCGCTATGCGGTGATCGATATTCAACTAAAAGATACCACAGCAGACGCAGCCATTGCACAAATACACACCCTGCTGAGCGACACATTAAACAAGCAGGTTGTCTTTTCCAACCGAATCGAAGGAAATCGGATGATACAAAGCACCTACTGGGCGTTCCATCTGGTGGTCTATGCGTTTCTCATCGTGATTGCAGGAATCACCATTCTGAACATCGTCAACAGCATTTCCATGAGCGTGTCGGCACGAATGAAGCAGTATGGCATCCTGCGTGCCATCGGGATGGATGATACACAGCTGAAACGCATGATCTCTGCCGAAGCTGGCACCTATGCCGTGTCCGGTCTTGTGGTGGGCATTGCGCTGGGCCTTGTGCTGAACCGGAAGCTGTATATCCTGCTCATCACCCATTATTTCGGTGCAGCGTGGCAGGTGCCGTGGGGCTGTCTTGCCGTGATTGTCGTAGTCGTGCTGGCGGCTGTGGTGCTGGCAGTATATACCCCGGTCAGGCGAATCCTCATGCAGCCCATTACTGCAACCATCAGTGAATTATAAGCCAGA
>VOFC01006658.1_pt1 | contig 37282 bp, 41 predicted proteins | sample 5384161 | NCBI WGS metagenome assembly VOFC01 (sample SAMN12384722, study PRJNA508395) | human gut metagenome | isolation source: healthy gut B | host: Homo sapiens | reverse complement strand
CGCGTCAATAATCTCAACATTTCGTCAGCATCTGCGCGACACGCCGTACTTCACGGGGCTCTCCGGCCTGGCAAATCGTTTCGCTTCGACACCATTTTCTCCATGCCGAGGGGCAGCGGCGCTGCGCTGGAGTCGCGTCGTTACGCGCGCATGTTCCTTCGCTGGGCAGATGGACAAGCCAGGACGTCGACGCCATCGACGGCCTATCCCCAGCCATCTCCATCGACCAGAAGACCACCAGCCGCAACCCCCGCCCGACCGTCGGCACGGTGACGGAGATCTACGACTATCTGCGTCTGTCTGTGGGGTCTGTTGCGGCACGCCGCACTGCCCGAAATGCGGCAAGGAGATCCGCGCCAGTCGATCGACCAGATTGCGTCGACCAAATCATGGCCTTCCGAGCGGACAAAATTTCAGATTCTTCCCCCGTCGTGCGCGGCAAAAGGGCGAGCACTTAGTTGCCGACGACGCCCGACGCGGCGGCTACGCCTGCGTGCGCGCATGGATGGGAGCCTGTACGATCTGACGGAGGAGATCCCGCTCGACAAGAACAAGAAGCACACCATCGAGGTCGTGGTCGACCGGTCTGGTCATGAAGCCCGATTTTGGCCTGCCGCCTGACCGACTCGGTCGAGACGGCGGCGAACCTGTCCGGCGGGCTTGTCATCCTCAAATGAATTGATGGCGACAAGGACACCCTTTTCTCCCAGAACTACGCCTGTGAGGATTGCATTCTCCCGTGCTCGTCGTCGAGCATGACGACTGTCGGCGGATACCATGCGCGCCGCCGACTTCATCGTCGATGTCGGCCCCGGCGCGGGCGTGCACGGCGGCGAGATCATCGCCGCGGGCACCATCGACGACATCATCGCCGCCCCGCGCTCCATTACGGGCCAGTATCTGTCCGGCGCGAAGAAGATCCCCCTGCCCGAAAAGCGGCGGGCAGGCAACGGAAAATCCCTGAAAATTTTCGGCGCGGCGGAAAATAACCTGCGCCACATCGACGTCGAGTTCCCGCTCGGCACCTTCACCTGCGTGACCGGCGTGTCCGGCTCGGGCAAATCGAGCCTCGTCAACGAGATCCTCTATAAAAAGCTCGCCGGCAGTCTCAACCGTGCCCGCACGCGGCCGGGGAAATTTGACCGCATCGAGGGCCTGGAGCACCTCGACAAGGTCGTCGGCATCGACCAGAGCCCCATCGGCCGCATGCCGAGCTCCAACCCCGCGACCTATACCGGCGTCTTCAACGACATCCGCGACCTGTTCGCCTCGACGGCAGACGCGCGCACGCGCGGCTACGGCCCGGGCCGGTTCTCGTTCAATACCAAGGGCGGCCGCTGCGAGGCCTGCAGCGGCAACGGACTTGTGAAGATCGAGATGCACTTCCTCGCGGACGTCTTCGTCCCCTGCGAGGTCTGCCACGGCAAGCGGTATAACCGCGAGACGCTGGAGGTCCTCTATAAGGGCAAAAATATCGCGGACGTGCTCGACATGACCGCGGAGGAGGCGCTGGCCTTCTTCGACAATCTGCCGCGCATCCGCAATAAGATCGCCACGCTCGTCGACGTCGGCCTCGGCTATGTGAAGCTCGGCCAGAGCGCCACGACGCTCTCCGGCGGCGAGGCGCAGCGTGTCAAGCTCGCGACCGAGCTTTCTAAGGCCGCTCCACGGGGCGCACCATCTATATCCTCGACGAGCCGACGACCGGCCTGCATATGGCGGACGTCCACAAGCTCGTGGAGGTTTTGCAGCGGCTCACGGACGCGGGCAACACCGTGCTCGTCATCGAGCACAATCTGGACGTCATCAAGGTCGCCGACCATATCATCTGGACAATTTTCGTGATGGTCGCCGTGCGCGGAAAATCTGCGAATCCTGCCCGTGCGGCTTACAGCCGCTGGGACATCCGGCGTTCGATTACCGGTTCGACCGTAGTATTCTGTGTCCTCGGCGCTGGGCTTCGCGGCGGTGGAGAGCATCTGTACGTCCGCAGTCGGACCTGCGCCGCGGCCGTGTCGCGGGCGATCCTGTCCGTGCCGGGGCATTTTTTTCTTCGCCGTGAGCATGGGGCTGCTGCTCAGCCGGGCCAAGCAGGCCAGCCGAATGCTGCAGGCAGCTGCAACGCCCAGGCGGATGCTGGCACTGCTGGCGCTGGCGTCCCGACGGTGCTGCACAGGCTTTGGGATCTCCTGCTTTCGCGGCGGGCAGCCCGTGGGCTGTGATCGTGTTTTACGCCTTTGTGGTCACTTTTTTTTTATCACGGCGGGACTTCAGGCCTGCGCCGCGCTTCCCAGACGGACAGCCGCCTGTAAAGGGTATGTTTTCGGAATGGCGAACAGAATCACCGCGGACTGCGTTGCAGTCCGCCCGGTTTCTGTATTATAATAGTTCCATCTGACGGGAGGGCGACGGAATGATCTATCTTGACAACGCTGCTACGACGCTGCGCAAGCCGCCGTGCGTGATTGACGCAGTTGTGAACGCAATGCAGACCATGGGCAACAGCGGGCGCAGCGCGCACGCGGAAAGTCTTACCGCATCGCGGACGATCTATGCCGCACGCGAGGCGCTGGCTGCGCTTTTCGGCTGCGAACGCGCCGACCATGTTATGCTTCACAGCCAATTCGACCGAAGCGCTGAACATTGCCATCTCCGGACTGCTTTGCACCGGGCGATCACGTTCTCGACCGATTTGGAGCATAATTCCGTCCTGCGCCCCCTGTACCGCGAGAAAAGAACGCGGCGTTTCGGTCAGCTTCCTGCCGGCAAACCGTATAAATAGAATAACGACTCTGGCTGTCATTTCTAATATTGTATAATCAAAAAAAGACCTTCGGAATTACGGTGGCATGATGCCGAGAACAGCCCGCTGTGACGTGAGGGCCGAAATTCAATCAGAAGGAGTTTTTGCCATGGCTGTATTTTTTGTCAACGGAACGGAAGTGTCGGTGGAGAAGAACCAGCGGCTGCTGCGCTACCTGCGCGATACGCTGCACCCGACCTCCGTCAAGGACGGTTGTTCTGAGTGGTGCGCCTGCGCGCCTGCACCGTGCTCATCGACGGCGAGCCCATCCGCGCCTGCACCCCGTTTACCGATTCTCTTGCGGGCCGTCACATCATCACCGTCGAGGGCCTGACCGAAGAAGAACAGAAGTTTATACCTACGCCTACGGCGAGGCCGGGGCCGTGCAGTGCGGCTTCTGCATCCCGGGCATGGTGTTTGCACCAAGGCGCTGCTCGATAAAAACCCCGATCCGACCGACGATCAGATCCGCTATGCCCTGCGCAACAACTACCGCCGCTGCACGGGCTATGTAAAGATCTTCGCTGCCGTGCGTCTGGCCGCCAAATGCCGGCGCGAGGGCGTCATCCCCGCGCCGTCGGAAGACGACTGGAAGCTCGGCTCGAGTGTCCACCGCATCGATGTCGAGAAAAGGTCTCGGCTACGGCAAATACCCCGACGACTGGTATCTGCCCGACATGCTGCTACGGCTCCGCCGTGCGCCAGCCAGTATCCGCGCGCGCGCGTCCTCGCCATCGACACGTCGAAGGCCGCGGCGCTGCCCGGCGTCGTCCGCGTCATCACGGCGGCGGATATTCCCGGGGAAAACAAGGTCGGTCATCTCAAGCACGACCAGTATTCGCTCATCCCCATCGGCGGGCTGACGCATTACCTCGGCGACGCGATCGCGCTCGTGGTCGCAGAAACGCCCGAGATCCTCGAAAAGGCGAAAAAGCTCGTAAAAGTGACCTACGAACCGCTGCCCGCCGTCCATAATCCCCCCCCGAGGCCTGGGCCGAGGACGCTCCCTCGTCTTCGACGAGGAAGAATCCAACGTGCAGGCATACAAGCATCGCCCGCGGCGACGCCGAGACGGCGATCCAGAACTCAAATACGTCATCTCCCCAGCACTTTGAGACCCCGTGGACCGAGCATGCGTTCCTCGAGCCGGAGTGCGCGGTCTCGTATATGGACAAGGACGGCTATGTCATGGTCCTGTCCACCGACCAGTCGTCCCATACCACGCTGCACGAGTGTAAGCTCCTGCTCGGCACCGACAAGGTCCGCGTGCAGAACCAGCTTGTCGGCGGCGGCTTCGGCGGCAAGCAAGGAGGATATGAGCGTGCAGCACCACGCCGCGCTCATGACCTACCCCACCGGCCGCACGGTCAAGGTCAAGCTGACCCGGCCGGAATCGTTGCTTATCCACCCGAAGCGCCATCCGTTCTGGATGGACTTCACCATGGCTGCGACGAAAACGGCATCATCCAGGGCGTTAAGGCCAAGGTCTACTCCGATACCGGCGCGTTCGCCTCCCTCGGCGGCCCGGTGCTCGAGCGTGCCTGCACGCACGCGGCCGGCCCCTACAACTATCAGAATTTCGAGATCGAGGGCACGGCCTACTATACCAACAACCCGCCCGCGGGCGCGTTCCGCGGCTTCGGCGTCACGCAGACGTGCTTCGCTACGGAGACGCTTCTGAACGAAATGGCCGACAAGGTCGGCATCACCCCCTGGGAGATCCGCTACCGCAACGCCATCCGGCCCGGGCAGGAGCTGCCGAACGGCCAGATCGTCGGCTCGGGAGACGGGCCTGGTCGAGACGCTCGAGGCGGTCAAGCCGTATTTCGATGAGGCGATGAAGCAGGGCAAGCCTGTCGGCCTGGCCTGCGCGATGAAGAACGCGGGCGTCGGCGTCGGCATCCCCGACTGGGGCCGCTGCAAGCTGATCGTGGAGGACGACGCGAAGGTCCATATCTACGCGGGCGCATCCTGCATCGGCCAGGGCGTCGGCACCGTCCTCGTGCAGATGATTGTCACAAATACGCCGCTGAAACGCAGCGATATCGTCTATGAGAGCGCTCGAACACGTGGGATTGCGCCGGACTCCGGCGACACCTCCGGCTCGCGCCAGACGCTTTTGTCACCGGTGAGGCCTGCCGCCGCGCCTGCGAAAAAGCTTCGCCGCCGCGCTCGAAGACCATACGCTGTCCGACCTCGTCGGGCAGGAGTCCTACGGTGAATACCTCGCCAAGACCGACAAGCTCGCCGCGGACGTCCCGCACCCCGTCTCGCACGTGGCCTATGGCTACGCGACGCAAATGTGCATTCTCGACAAAAAAACCGGAAAGCTGGAAAAGATCGTCGCAGCGCACGACGTGGGCAAGGCGGTGAACCCGCGGTCGTGCGAGGGACAGATCGAAGGCGGCGTGGTCATGAGCATGGGCTACGCGCTGCGCGAGCAGTACCCGATCGACGAAAACTGCAAGCCCATCGACAAATACGGAAAGCTGTGGCTGTTCCGCGCGCATGAGATCCCGAAGATCGTCCCCCCATCGTGGTCGATAAGCCGGGGCTCGACGTGCGCCTGCGGGGCCATCGGCATCGGAGAAATCACGTCGATTCCGCACTGCGCCCGCGATTGCCGAGGCCTATTTCCGCTACGACGGCGAACGCCGCACGAAAGCTGCCGCTTGCCAATACGCCGTACGAAAGGAAGGGATGAACTATGGCTGTCAAAAAACGCTTCCCCTATAAGGCGGCCCTTGTGGCCTGCAATGGCGGCTGCCGCGCAACGGCAGCGTGCCAATACGGCTGCGTCGGCTGCGAGCTGTGCGTGAACGTATGCAAATTCGAGGCCATCGCTCTGAATGAATACGGCGTGGCCGAGGTCGACGAGGACAAGTGCATCGCCTGCGGCAAGTGCGTGCGTGAATGCCCGCGCGAACTCATCCGCATCCATGAATGCGCAAACCCCATCGTCGTCAAGTGCTCCAACAAAGACCCCGGCAAGGACGCGCGGAAGACGTGCGAGGTCAGCTGCATCGGCTGCGGCATCTGCCAAAAGCTATGTCCGGCAGGCGCGATTACCGTGACGGACAATCTCTCCTACATCGATGAATCCGTCTGCCTGTCCTGCGGCCAATGCGCCGTCAAATGCCCCCGTCACGCAATCTACGATCTGCGCGGGATTCTGACAGAGAAACGATAAGATCAAAATCGAAAAGGCTGCCATTCGGCAGCCTTTTTTATGTTAAAAAATCCATTTTTTCATAAAGTGGTTCAAACTCTGCGCAATTCCGTAGGAACTATGTAAACAGCGCTGATGTGCCGGGCCTTATGTTGATGGCACCGTATTGTTCCCACCGGGAGTTTCAGACGCTTCCAGATACTGCGCTTCGCAGCGCTGTTCGGCAGAGATCAGGATATCCTTCGCCTGTCCGTAGTTTCCGCGCTCGATTGCTTCAACCGCTTGTTCTGCGGCTCCTACCATTTCGGCGTACAGTTTTTCATATTGCATGGTGCATCCTCCCACGGTTTTTTTCTTGATATTTCCATTATAATATACTTATATAAGTATGTAAATTGTTTCATTCTAACAAATATATACTTATAGAATTATACACCTTGTCTCATACTTACAGTAGTATAAGCACGAGGTGAGAGCATGGCGTATTCAGACGCGCAGAAGGAAGCGACGGCGCGATACAACAAAAAAGCATATGATTTTATCAGCGTTGTCGTTCCGAAGGGCAAGCGCAAGCGGATCTCCGACTATGCCGCCTCGCAGGGAAAGAGCATGAACCGCTTTATCAACGACGCCATCGACGCGCAGATGCCGCCGGAAAAACCGGAAGAATAAAAATCCGCCCCGTTTCGCCGCTATGGCGAAACGGGGCTTTGCGCATAGCGGAGACTCGTTCCGTCGAGGCCTAACCACCAAAGTGCAAACCAGCGTAGCGTTTGCGCTTTGGAAAGGAGGAAACGGGCTCAGAGGATAAGAGGCTTCGCGCTTAGCGGAGACTCGTTCCGTCGAGGCCTAACCACCAAAGTGCAAAACCAGCGTAGCGTTTGCGCTTTGGAAAGGAGGAAACGGGCTCAGAGGATAAGAGGCTTCGCGCTTAGCGGAGACTCGTTCCGTCGAGGCCTAACCACCAAAGAGCAAACCAGCGAAGCGTTTGCGCTTTGGAAAGGAGGAAACGGGCTCAGAGGACAAGAGGCTTCGCGCATGGCGCGGGGGACTCGTTCCGTCGAGTTTGGCCACCAAAGCGCAAACCAGCGTAGCGTTTGCGCTTTGGAAAGGAGGAAACGGGCTCAGAGGATAAGAGGCTTCGCGCTTAGCGGAGACTCGTTCCGTCGAGGCCGTTTCGACGCACCTCCTGGCGGCCCATTCTTTTTCCGTCTTGCCGGAAAAGAATGGGGAGAAAAGGGGCGCTTGGTTACGGTTTGGTGCGTACTACGGGTACAATTCAGGCAAGCCCCAATGCTTAAGTCTCTACGAACACACATAGTCACCCTGCAGACGCTGTTGTACGCGCCGCCTGTTACGGAACTCCGAATTTGTGAGCAGTTGCCTTTGAATGGCTGCGATAAATCAGCCTTGCACTCAAAATTTGTAAAGCAGTACGGATTCGCCGGAGCCTCCCAAAGCCTCCCCTTGCCACGCTCTGCGCGGTAAGGGAGGTGGCATTTGGGTCAGCAAATGACGGAGGGGATTTATTACAGATTTCAGAGTGCCCCGTAATATGCAGCGCTCGCATCCCCTCAGGCCCCTTTCGTCATTTCCCCTGATAGGGGGAATCAGCCCCTTGGGCCCAAGGGGAGCCTTTGGAATACGCTAAATTCGGGAACGTTTTTTTGAATCAGGCTATGTTTTCATGCGGAAGCATGGTATACTGGTCACAGAAAAAGGGAGGAGTGTGCCTATGTCTATTTTATCGCAGCTGAACAGCCCGGCGATGTATGCCATCTGCGGCGGCATTGTCGCGTTTGTCGCGCTCATCTGCATCGTGTTCCTCATCCGCGCGTGGAGGGCCGGGCTTGCGCTTGGCATGGACCCGGTCAAATTAAAGCGCGTGGTCGTCTCCAGCGCGACGTTTTCGGCTCTGCCGAGCGTCGGCATTCTGCTGGGCGTCATCGCCCTGTCCGGCAGTCTCGGCACGCCATGGCCGTGGCTTCGCCTGTCCGTGATCGGCGCGCTCCACTATGAGACGCAGGTGGCGCAGGCGGCGGCCGAGCAGGTCGGCATGAAGAGTCTGTCTGCTGCCGAAATGACCCCGCAGGGCTTTGCGACCATTGCCCTGCTTATGAGCCGGTGCATCATCTGGGGCATCGTCCTGTCCATCTTCTTCAACAAGCGCTATACGCGGAAACTCTCGTCCGGTTCCGGCAGCGGAACGGGCGCGGCGGGCTTCGGTGATCTCGCCATGACGGCTATGTTCATCGGCCTTGTCAGCGCATACATCGGCAGCTATCTCGGCGGCTTTATTTCCTCGAATGGCCGGTTCACCTTCTCCGGGACTGGACGCCGCTGCTGGTCGCGGCGGTGTCGGCAGGCGTGATGGCACTGTTTGTGTATCTGGCAGAGAAAAAGCACATCACATGGGTTGAAAATTTCTCAATCGCGGGCAGTATGCTCGCGGGCATGGCGGCAGCCGTGCTGGTCGGACTGATCTGAGGAGGGATGCAGGATGGAACAGAAACAGAAAGACGCCCTCTGGGCGCAGTATAGCAAGCAGACGCATGTGCTTGGCCGCGTATTAAGCATCCTGACCGTCGCGCTGCTGCTTGGCGCGCCGTTTGTGATTGGCGGCCTGCTCGGCGCGTATCCTGATCTCGGCGCAACGGCCCGGGGATTTTTATCCGTCGGCCTCGTGTGGACGGTCAGCAGCGTTGCGGAATTTCTGATCTACACGCCGATGCTCGGCGCGGGCGGCGGCTATCTCGCGTTTATCACCGGCAATCTCATCAACATGAAAATCCCCTGCGCGGTAAATGCCCGCGATCTGGCAGGTGTCAAAACGGGCACGGCGGAAAACGAGATCGTGTCTACACTCTCGATTGCCACATCATCGCTTGTAACCATTGTGATTCTGGCGCTCGGCGTGCTGGCGCTCCAGCCGCTGCAGCCGGTTCTGCAGAGTCCCGCGCTGCAGCCCGCGTTCGCAAACGTCGTCCCGGCCCTCTTCGGCGCGATGGCGTATCAGTATTACCGCAAGAATATCGTCGTAGCCATTGCGCCGCTGGCTGTCATGAGCGTTCTGTTCACGCTCGTGCCGGGGCTGATCTCGTCCACCAGCTTTATGATCATCCCTCCGGGGCGCTTGCAATCGGCATCGCGTATACGATCTATAAAAAGAAAAAGGCCAGCAAGGAGGCGCAAGTATGAAATATCTGCTGCTGATCCCGGGCGTTTTGCTGCTGCTGATACTCATCGCGGTCGTCCGGACGCTGCTCAGCCCGAAAAAAACATCGGATTATAAGCCGCAGGAGGATGAACAGGAATCGCTGCGGCTGGCAAAAAAACTTTCCAAATGATTCAGGTCGATACGACCTCCCATACTGGCGGCGACGACCCGGAAAAATTCCGCGCGTTCCATAAAACGCTTGCGGAGTTGTTTCCGCTGGTGTTCTCCAAGCTTGAAAAAACCGAAATCGACGGCAATCTGCTCTTTTACTGGAAGGGCCGGTCTTCGGAAAAACCCATTCTGCTCATGAGCCATCAGGACGTCGTTCCGGCGGAGGGTGAATGGAGCCATGCGCCGTTCTCCGGCGATATTGCGGACGGCAAGGTCTGGGGGCGCGGCGCTTCGGACACGAAATGCTCCGTCATGGCTTTCTTTGAGGCGGTCGAGCAGCTGCTGGCCGAGGGCTTCACGCCGCCCACGGACGTGTATCTGGCCTCATCCTGCACGGAAGAATGGGCAGGAGACGGCGCGCCGAAGCTGGTCGCCGAACTCAAGCGCCGCGGCGTTGAGTTGTTTTTGCTCTGCGATGAGGGCGGCGGCATTATCTCCGAGCCGATCGGCGGCATCCCCGGCAACTTTGCCATGGTCGGCGTATTTGAAAAGGGCAAGGCCGACGTAAAATTCACAGCAAAATCTACCGGCGGCCATGCCAGCGCGCCGGGAAAGCACACGCCCATCGCACGGCTCGCTGCATTTGTAAACGAGATTGAGACACGCAGCCCCTTCAAAAAGAAGCTTCTGCCGGAGGTCGCTGCCATGTTCCGAACGCTTTCCGGTTACGCGTCGTCGTTCGGCCTGCGGCTGCTGCTGGGCAATCTGTGGCTGTTCTCCCCGCTTTTAAAGGCCGTCCTCCCTGCCGTCAGCGCGCAGGCGGGCGCGATGCTGAAGACCACCATCGCCTTTACCACGCAGTCCGGCTCCGACGCGTACAATGTCATCCCGCAGGAGGCAACGCTGGGCGCCAACATGCGCTTTATCCCGCACCAGGGCGAGCAGGAGAGCCTCACGATCATCCAAAAGCTTGCTGAAAAGCATGGTCTTTCGACCGAAGTGCTCCACTCGAATGATTTTACGCCCCCGGTCGATATCCACGGCGAGGCGTTTACGCTCTTCACGCGCGTCATCGGCGAAACCTTCCCCGGTCTTGCCGCAAGCCCCTATGTTATGACCGGCGCGACCGACGCGCAGTTCTATCAGCCCATCTGCAAAAGCTGCATCCGCTTCGCGCCCGTAATCTACGGCCCAGAGCAGATGAAGGGCATGCACGGTCTGAACGAGAACATTGAATATAACTGCCTGCCCGGCGCGGTGCGGTTCTATCAGAACCTCATCCGGGCGGAAAAAATAGTCCCCGTCCCGGCGCGCTGCGGCGCGTCCGGGAATCTATTTTTCCCGCTTGACGCACAGGGGGAAAGGCTCTATAATAGGGACGCTTTTGCGGCAAATGATACGAAAAAGAGGAACTGTCGGTATGGCAAGATCGCTCTCCGCCCGTGCGGGCAGTATTCAGATGACCGAAGGGTCGTTATATAAAAACATTCTGCTGTTCAGCGTTCCGCTCATCTTTTCGCAGCTTTTGCAGGTGCTGTTCAACATGGCGGACGTAGCTGTCGTCGGTAAATTTTCCAGCGCAACAGCGCTTGGCTCCGTCGGCTCAACGTCAACGCTCGTCACGCTGTTTACAGGCTTTCTGATTGGGCTTTCCAATGGCGTCAATGTCCGCGTAGCGCAGTATCTCGGCGCACGTCAGGAAGAAGACACGCGAAATTGCGTCCACACGGCGCTGATTTTGTGTACGCTGTCCGGCGTCGTGATCGCGGTTCTTTGCTTTTTCCTGGCCGCGCCGATGCTGGAACTGCTGAAGACGAAAGACGATCTGCTGCCCGGCGCAGTGCTCTATTTCCGCATTTACGCGCTCGGCATGCCGGCGCTCGGCATTTTCAACTTTGGCAACGCCGTCCTGAGCGCCAGCGGCGACACGAAGCGGCCCCTGGCCTATCTGACGGCGGCAGGCATCCTGAACGTCATCCTGAACCTGTTCTTCGTCATCGTCTGCAAAATGGCCGCCGACGGCGTGGCGCTGGCAAGCATCATTTCACAGTATCTGTCGGCAGTCCTCGTTCTTCTGCACATGACGCATCTGACGGACAGCTGCCGTGTGGAATGGAAGCTTCTGCGGCTGCACGGCGGCGAAGCGGGGCGCATTCTCGGCCTCGGCATCCCGGCAGGCATTCAGCATATGATCTTTGCGGTTGCAAATCTGTTCATTCAGGTCGGCATCAACTCGTTTGACTCAACCATCGTCTCCGGCAACTCCGCCGCAGTCAACGTGGACAACGTGATTTACAACGTCATGGCCGCGTTCTATACCGCCTGCTCGACCTTCATGGGCCAGAACTGGGGCGCGGGGAAAAAGGATCGGATGATGAAAAGCTATTACATCAGCCTCGGCTATTCGTTCGTGATCGCGGCGGTGCTGGGCGTGGCGTTTTTGCTCTGCGGCGAGCCGTTTTTGTATATCTTCACGAATGATGCGGACATCGTCGCCGCAGGCATGGAGCGGATGCGGATCATGTGCTTTTCCTACTGCGTCAGCGCCTTCATGGACTGTACCATCGCCGCCTGCCGCGGCATTGGCCGCAGCTTTGTGCCAACTGTCATCGTGATCATGGGCTCGTGCGTGTTCCGCGTGATCTGGGTTTATACGATCTTTGCGCACTTCCATACCATTCCGTCGCTGTACCTGCTCTACATTTTCTCCTGGACGATCACCGCAGCAGCGGAGATTCTCTATTTCATCCGCTGCTGCCGCCGTCTGCGCACAGCGCAGCCAGCGGTTTCCTGACCGGAATGCGAAAGCCCAATGTTTATTCCATATTGCCTGTAATACGAATTCGCCGAAAAGCGGCGCGGCCCAAAGGCTGGCGTAGGGGCGGACGCCTCTGTCCGCCCGATGAGCAGCCGTGAATTCTCGCAGTACTCTGTAGGGGCCGATGCCTACATCGGCCCGCCTGGAAGTTGCGAATTCGCCGCAAATTACCGTAAAAACGGTGCAATCTGCCGGGTCGATGCGCGACGCCCGCAGGCTAGTTTCGAGGCGCAACCGCGCATCGCGCGGCTCTTAGCGCCGAAGATGGGCATCGACCCCTACACCGAAACGGGCAGTGCATGCGTATGTGCCGCAGCTTTTCGCAAAATCAGCTGCACTCTGCCGGGCGGACAGAGGCGTCCACCCATACGAAGCAGAACGATATCGATCGTGATCGGACTTTTTTGACACGCTGAAGCGGCGCGGCCCATGTGGGCCGCGCCGCTTTTGTTTTTCCCTTATTTCCGGATCGACAGATCCAGCAGCGCGAGCGCTTCGCGCAGGCTGGCATAGAAGCCTGCTGCCGTGCGCGGCAGGGGCTTGGATTCCTGATACCAGTCGCACTGCTCAAGTTCCGTGCTGCCGAGCGTCCGGGCAAGATTTCCGGCAAGACCCATCGCCTCGGCGTAGGGCAGGATGCGGTAAAAATACTGGCTGTCCTGTGCAAGCCGTGATTGCAGCTGGCTCTGCGTGACGCGCCGGAGGAATTTACGGTATCCGAGCGCCTGCGCGACGATCTCGTCGCCAAAAGCCGTGCGTTTGCCGCCGTGGAGCGTCAGAACGCCGATCAGCACTTCACAGGCCACTACCAGCAGCACCGCAAGCAGTCCCTCGCCAAGCTGCGCCAGCATCAAAAGCGCAAGCGCGCAGACTGCCGCCAGCGCCACGACCGGCCGCTTGCCCTGATAATACGCCGAGGGCGCATACTGAACCACGCCGAACAACACGCCGCCGAGCACAAAAATCACGACCAGCAGCAGCCAGCGCACAAAGCCCGCCGGGAACAGCGGACTTGCCGCCTCCGCCGCAGCCAGTGCGCCGGCCAGAACGCCGAGCGCACGCATGATGAGCGGATTGCCGCTGTTTTTTTATACAGCCGCTTCGTCCAATAGCGCCGCAGGACTTCGTCGGCTTTTCTCCGCCGTGCGCTTGTACAAAAGACTCGCGCCCTCGCACACATCGCCCTGCGAAAAGAGCATCTGAAACAGCTTGACCTCTGCTGGGCGGCGTTCATTGCCCATATCAACGCGACGGCGCAGTGCCACGCGCGCGTTTTTGCCGCAGAAGATTGTTAAGTATCCAAGACTTGCCCAGTGGCATACGAGCATATTGAACTGAATCGGTCCGCCCGCCAGCAAAAACGGCATATCGCACGGCAGCGCGGCATCCGGCGGGAGCATGCGCGAGGCCACGCGCACCGGCGCACTGCGCAGCGATGAGAACCAATAGCCAAACGCCAGCGCAAGGAACAGCAGGATAAACGCCATGCCGACCCAGCTGAACGAAAGTGCGGTATACGCGCCGGAAAAATAGGCCTTGTCCAGCGTAAGGGTCATTTCCAGCGATTCATGATCCTTCAGTCCCGTCTCAATCACGCCCGTGATACGCGATTCGAGATGTCCAAGTCGATATAGTCAGAGATCACATCGCCGTAATAGCCGCTGGAAAAGGCCGGATAGCTTTCAAACGGCGGCTTGGGAAGGGTGACGGTAAAGACATATTTGGAGATGGGATAGTCCCATTTTGCGCTCAAAAGCGGAAGCCGGAGCGTCTGCACGCCGTCCGCTTCGCTTGCAAGCCCAGAGATTGTATACATGACCGTAAATGAGCGTGTCCCGGTAAAGCCGTTCGCATCGCTCAGCACGAGTACGGGGCAATCGCCGTCGGTCTGCTTCTGCGCGTTATACCCCGCAACAGAGGCCTTCTTTGCGCCCGGGCTAAGTGGAAACCGCAACTGCGTCTGCGCGCCGCTGATCTCCAGCGTAAAACTCTGCGTGACCTGGCACGAACCGCTACCGGTCAGCGTGCAGTCTGTTTTCATTTCGGAAATAACGGGCTCTGCTGCACAGACGCCTGTGCAAAGCGCCAGCAGGCACACCAGCAGGAGCAGCAGCCGCTTCATACAATCACCTCTTGTGTTCATTTGCACTCAATTTACCACAAACGCGCCCATTTTGCAACCACGGCCCGAAAGCCGTTCTTTTTTTCCCGCTGCACTTGGCTGGAACATTGATTTTATGATACACTGTCAACAGAACGTTTTTTTGGGAAAGGACGGATCTTATGACACTTCGTGACACCGCCGATCAGATCATCCGCGCAAGTCTTCGCGCCGTGCAGCCAGACGCTGCCGTAGCGCGTGCACTGCAAAGCTTTTCCTGCTCTGGGCGTGTCGTACTCATTGCCATCGGAAAGGCCGCGTGGGCCATGGCAAATGCGGCGTGGGCCGTGCTCGGCCCGCGCATCACGTCCGGCGCAGTCATCACCAAATACGACCACAGCCGCGGCCCTATCGGCCCGCTGCGCATCTTTGAGGCCGGACATCCGGTGCCGGACGAGGCCGGGCTCCGCGCCGCGCAGGCCGCGCTGGAACTGACGCGCGGCCTGCAGGAGGAGGACTGCGTGCTGTTTCTCATCTCCGGCGGCGGTTCGGCGCTGTTTGAGTCTCCGCTGGTGCCGCTTGCCGAGTTGGAGGATATCACCGGCCAGCTGCTGGCCTGCGGCGCGGATATCGTGGAGATCAACACGATCCGCAAGCGGCTGTCCGCCGTCAAGGGAGGGCGGTTCGCACTGCATTGCCGCCCGGCATCGGTCTTCTCGGTCGTACTGTCGGATATCATCGGCGACCCGCTCGACATGATCGCTTCCGGCCCTGCCGCGCCGGACAGCAGCACCTGCGCCGAAGCGCTGGCCATTGCGCAGAAATACGGGCTGCGCCTGTCTGACGGAGCACTGGCCTGTCTGCGGACGGAAACACCGAAAACACTGCCGAACGCAGTCTCCCGCGTGACCGGCAGCGTCCGCGCCCTCTGCGATGCGGCGGAGCAGGCGGCGCAGGCGCTCGGCTACCGCTGCATCCGGCTGACGGATTGCCTGAACTGCGAGGCGCGGGAGGCAGGCCGCTTCCTCGCTGCCGTCGCACGGACGCACGCCTCGCCGTCTGAGCCGCTTGCATTCCTTGCCGGAGGTGAGACGGTCGTGCATCTGACCGGCGCCGGGCGCGGCGGGCGGAACCAGGAACTGGCGCTGGCCGCTGCGGAGGGGCTTACGGGACTTACGGAGGCCGCCGTTTTTTCCTTCGGCTCCGACGGAAGCGACGGCCCGACCGATGCCGCAGGCGGCTTCGTCGATCAGGACAGCTTTGCCGCGCTCCGCGCCGCCGGACTTGACCCCGCCGATGTTCTGCGGTGCAACGATGCCTATCCCGCATTGGAGCGCATCGGCGGCCTCATCCGCACCGGCCCCACCGGCACAAATGTCAACGACCTCGCCATGCTCCTCCTGCCGCGCCGGAACTAAGCGTCCGAATTCCCTTGGAATGGGAGGCTTGCGTGCATGCTGTTCCCGTTTGTTTCTCATTCAAAACGCCCGGGCTTGCTGGAAGCCCGGGCGCTTGTGTCAGATTCCGCCTGCGATATAGTGTTTGCGTTTATTCTCCTCCACGCGGTCTTCAATGGCGTGGGAGGCCTTGTAATAGCCCTTGCGAATCTCGGCGGTAATAAATTTCACCAGCACGATCGTCAGGCAGACTGCCGGCATGATCGCCAGCAGTGTTCCCAGCAGCAGGTACAGCGCCGCGTAGCTTTCCGCCATGCGCGCGGCGTTTTCCCAATAGGGGTAGATCACACCGTTTGTCGTCATGGCGCGCTTTCCGAACGCGCCCATCACGGAAATGAGGCTGGAGACAGAAAAGCGTCCGGTATTCTGGACGATTGCGCCGCTGCCGATGGGGGAATTTCTCCGTCATAAGCTTTTTCGCAAAGCCCGAAACGGGGTCGGGCAGGACGATCTCATAGCAGTCGATGGGCAGTTCCGCCATGGCGTTCAGTGCGCTGTAACTCATATAGATCATGGCTGTGGACGTGCTCGAACCGCTTGTATCGCCCGAGGCTTCGTTCCCGGCAGCAAGGGCGGCGTTCGTCGCAAAATCGGACTCACTCTGCACGACGCCCGCGATGGGGAAAGTCCGCCCGTTGATCGTAACCTCCATTCCGGCTACGTCGCTGCTGCCAAAGAGGTTGAACGCCGTCTGCGCATCCAATACGACGCGGTCGGCCATGTAATCCTCGTCCGAGATATAGCCGCCGGACAGGAGTGTCAGCGGGTGGAACAGGAAATAGTTCCCGCCTGCGCCGACCGCCGTGACCGTCACGCTGCCGGGCGATTTGCCGGAGACGGACAGGCTCGTCCGGCCGCTGTAGGCATCGGTGTAGAGACTGCCGCCCTCGGGCGCTTCCATGGAGTTCTGCACGAACTCGTTTTCAAGCTCCGCGCGGAACGAGCGGATATCGTCAAGGGTCTTCGTCTCTGTGGTAGGCAGGAATGCGGAGATCTGCGCAAAGCGGTCTTCGCCGCTTCCGCGCCAGACATCGGCAGCGGACTGCGTGACGAGCATGCCGCGCACATGGCCCAGCAGCACGAAGCAGACAATCGACAGAGCCGTCTGGATCAGGCACGCGATCAGGAGGGCCAGTTTCCCTCCGTGGAGTCTCGGCAGCCTGTGCCGCCGTTCAAACCGGCCGCGCTGCTTCATCCGTTATCCGCAAGCCGCACTTGCTTGCCGGCCTCCACGGGCTTATTGCTGGTCGTGATGATGAAATCGCCCTGGCTGATGCCGGAAACGGCGGCGGACTTATCGTCGCGCGCAAGCTCCTGCACGGTGACGCGGGTGGCGATATAGCGGCTGCCGAGCGGCGAGTTTTTCGACTGCAGGACATAGACGAATTTGCCGTTGGAGTCTTCACGCAGGCCCGAAAGCGGGATGAGCGCGTCATAATTGGCACTCTTCTGGCCGATGGAGAGCGTAACGTTCTGCCCGGCCTGAATGTCGCCCGTGAGCGTAAAGACGAGAGGGTACGGCTGCCGGAGGACTGAGAATTCGTGATCTGGTCAAGCGTCGCAACCGCGTCGCCGCCCCAGAAGTTGACGAGCTCGGCGGTATCGCCGACCTTGACCTTCTTGGCCTGCTCACTCGTGACATCAATTTTGACGGTAAAGCCCCGGTCGGTCACGTTGATGGTCGCAAGCGGCTGCTCCTCGCCGCCGATGGACTTGCCAGCGGAGGCGCTGATGGACGCGATGGTGCCGGAAACGCTGGATTTGACCTCCAGCTCGTCGGCATTCTCGCGGAGCTTTGCGACCTCCTCCTGCTTGCGTTCAATGGCCTTCTTGGACGCCTCCATGTCGATGGAGGACGAATCGCCGAGATTCTGTTTGAAAATCAGGTCTTCAAGGGTTTTTTTCGTAGATTTGACTGTTTCAGCTGCGGAAGACGCGCTGGTGAGTTTGTCCACTGCCGTCTGTTGATCGGTGATCTGCGTGTCAAGCGCCTCGCTCTGGTTTTCCAGAGATTCGATGGAGCGCTCATAATTGCCGACGATGGTTTTTGCGGTGCTCATTTCACTGTTGGCCGCTTCAATTTTATCGTTGATTGTCGCAACTTTTATCTTATCTTGCAAAATGAGCAGTCCCTCTGTTCGCGGGTTCTCATAGCCGTAGTAATAAGGAGCAAGTTTGGCAAACGCCTCACGATATTTGATTACGGTTTCTTCTGTCGATCCAGATGGATTCTCAACCGGATTTCCTTCTTTATCATACTTTGCAGATGTACTGTTCCCTTCAATTCGCTTAATCATCGAAATGCCTGATTCGTCCTCATAGCACTCTTTCATAATTGCGAAATCATTGTCACACAATGTACTAAACGCCGCAAATATCTTTTCATATCGCGTAAGGTTCTCTATATACTGTTTATCTTTCAATATATTGTCTATTTCAGTTTGATAATACGATGCGTTGCGGCAATCTTTATAAGACAGCGGAAGTGATTCCAGCAGCTTTTCCTTCTCTGCTTCCAGCGACTTCACCGTTGCTTCATGCTCCGTTACCGTTGCCTGTGCATCTGTATAATCTTTTTCGCCTTTGATCTTCGTAAGCTGATTGTCAAGCGTGGTCTTCGCCGTCTGAAGTTCTTTCAGCTTCGCTTCGGCCGCCGCCTTCTGCGTGGCAAGCTGCGAAGCGTCCATGGTGCTGTACTGACGGTAAATCGCAAGCGCTTCATTATAATCATCGCGTGCATTCTGCACGTCGCGGTTTTCCTGCGCCGCCGTATTTCCGGCTTCGATCAGGCTCTTGTCGTAATTCTGCTGCAGCGTTTCCAGATCAGTCTCGGCCTGCTTCAGTTCATCCGAATCCTCCGCTTCCAGCACGAAGAGGGTATCGCCGACGTTGATCTCCTGGCCGGTCTTGACCAGCACGCTGGAAACCTTGCGGGTCTGCTTGATCGTGACGTTATAGACCTCGCTGGCCTCGACGGTACCCTGGCCGCGGATGCGGGCATTGATCGCGCCGGAGGACACCTGCTGCGTGGCGACCTCTGGCAGCGAGGCGTTCATGATCGTTTTTGAGAAAAAGGTCAGCACCAGCAGCACGGCCAGCAGGATGATGGCCGCGGTTTTGACCCATTCGCGTTTTCTTACACCGTTTTCCATATCTCGTTTTCCCTTATCCTTTCACAGAGCCAGAATGTGCGATACCCTCCACCAGATATGCCTCGCCGTGCAAGAACAGCAGCAGACCGGGGATCATATAGATGACGGCGGCGGCAAAGGCGATGCCGATCTCGCCGGCGTTGATGCTGGACAGGAACATCGAAAGCGGCTGCTTCTCCACGTCGTTGAGCAGGATCAGCGGCTGTTCGACCATGTTCCAGTTGTCGATGAACACCAGGATCGCAATGGAATAGAGGGCGCTCCGGCACTGCGGCAGGCAGATGTTCCAGAAGATGTGCCACTCGTTCGCGCCATCGATCTTGGCCGATTCAATGACGGCCATGGGGATGCGGCGCATGAATTTGGTGAGCAGAAACACCGAGAACGGCGCGAACGCGCCAGGCAGGAAGATCGCCCACCGGGTATTGAGCAGGTGCAGCCAGTCACTGACCAGATAGTTCGGCACCAGCGTGACCTGATACGGCATGAGCATCAGGATCACATAGAAGAAAAAACAGACTGTCGCGCACCTTACCGCGCCAGCGCGTGAAGCCATAGGCCGCAATGGACGCGACCATCAGCTGTGCAAAGACGATCGGCGCGGTTAGAATCACCGAGTTCCAGAATTTCAGCAGATAATCCGGGCTTTTGAGCAGAACCGTGAAATACTGCGTGAAGCTGACCTTGTCGGGGATAAACTTGAGATTGATGGTCTTGGAGATATAACTCTTGCCGTCGTTGGCGTTCTCAAAGACCTGACCGTAGCTGGCCGTGATCTCGCTCTGGGTCATGAACGAATTTGTAATCGTCAGAACCGTCGGCAGGAGGAACAGCAGCGCGAACACCGCGAAGAGCACAAAGCATGTCGCGCGGGAAAAATACCGCTTTTTTCTTTCTCATCCCTCCACGTCCTTTCCGAAGATGTTCTCCACAAAGAACAGCAGCGCAATGAGAATGACAATGACGATCGCCAGCAGCACCGCCGCGGCGGAAAGCCGCTGATAATCGGCGGAGTTGAACATGTTGTTCATGAAATGCTGCATCATGTAAAGCCCGTCATAGGGATAATTGCCGGTCAGAAGATAAATTTCCCGGAAGACCTTGAACGAGTTGATGATGGACAGGATCGTCACGAACAGCACCGTCGGGGACAGGTACCGGAGCTTGATGTGGAAGAACTGATACGCCGCCGACGCCCCCTCGACCTCCGCAACCTCGAGAAGCTCGCGCGGGATATTGCTGAGCGCGGCCATGAACAGGATCATGTTGTATCCGAGGTTTTTCCACAAAAACAGCACAACAATGACGACCATGCAGTAATCCGATTTCAGCCAGTCGATCTTGTCCGCGCCGAACACGGCCAGAAATTCATTGACGACGCCGTTATAGTGGAACAGCACCTGCCAGATGAGGATGATGGACGCGATGGGCACCATCATGGGGCTGAGGAAGAACGTGCGGAACTCGCTCTTGAGCGGAATGCGCGCCTCGAGCATCAGCGCCAGTCCCAAAGACAGCACGACCGCCAGCGGCACGGAAAGGCCGGTGAACGTGAACGTGTTTTTGACCGCGATCTTGAACGCGCCGTTCTGCCAGACGTTGATATAGTTTTTGAGACCCGCGAAGCTGTGGTCGGTCAGACCCGCGGTGAAGGAATAGTAGACGACGATCAGAAACGGGATGATATAAAACGCCAGCATACCAAGAAAGCTCGGCCCGGAGAAGCACATGGACGCGAGAAAATCGCGCACCCTGTTGTTCATCCGCGTCCATAGCCCTTTCCCGGACGGTCTTGTTTCATATTTCCCGCGTGACCGGAGAGAAAGCTTCTGCACGTTTTTCGTGTCTCCTTTGCGTTGGAAAATGCTCATAACTCCCGACCGAATCTCAATCGGAATTTATCGGCATTTTCATTTCTGGGTGGGAAATCCGCATGTACTTACGCACTTGTTTGTAGGGGCCGATGCCCACATCGGCCCGCGCAGAATGCACTGTTTTTAACGGAAACCTTCGGCTAATTCGCAGCTTCCCAACGGGCCGATGTGGGCATCGGCCCCTACAAAAGCTGTTTCGCAGTTGCTTCCCCCCTTGCCGCGTAAGGCGCGGCAAGGGGGAACTTTTTATTGTTGTTTTACCGCTGCTCCTGCACATACAGGTTCACGCGGCTCTGGATCATGCTGGCAGTGGTCTGAACATCCTTGTCGCCGGCGAAGTAGGCGGCGACCTCGTCGGTGATGATGTCGAGGATCTCCTGATCGTAGTCATAGACGCTGTGCGTGTTGTTGATCACGCCCAGAATCTGGTCAATGTCCTCCTGCGTCAGCGCATAGACATCCTTATAGACCGTTTCGCCGTTTTCCATGGTCTCATAGCTGCCCCGGATAGCCTTGTCGGGCTCACCGTCGCCGTCCCAGTCAACCTGTTCGCCGTTTTTCGTCCAGCTGGTACTGCTCGGTCATGATGTCGGTCATTTCCGCGTCAAACGCGGCCTGACTGATGGGGAAGCCGTAATAGTAATTGTTCTCGTCTATCGTGTTCATCTTTTTTGATGATCGAGCAGACGAAGTCCCACGCGGCGTCGGGGTATTTCGTGACGGAGGAAATGGCCATCGGCATCTGAAGCCCGAACGAGCTGCCGGAGCCGTCCTCGGTCGGATAGCCGGTAAAGGTGATCTTGTCGCGGATCGCGTAGACGTTCCAGATATAGGAGTCAAAGCTGTACATCCCGGTCGTCGACATGAGCTGCTTGCCGTTCGTGATGCGGGTCGCGTCAGATTCCCACATCGCGTCGTCAACGGCAATAGCGGCGGAGGAAGCATAGGCAATCGCGCCGTCACCGTCACTGGTTTCTGCCGGGAAGGAATTGCAGAAGGCCAGCAGCTGCTGGAACGCCTCGGAGTCAAACTCGCACTTGCCCGTCGTCCAGTCGACGAAAGCAGACAGGTTGCGGGACAGGCAGTTCGACAGAGCCGTGTTCTTCGTCCAGCCGTCAGAGAAGACCGTTGCGCCCTCCTGCAGCTGCGTCATGGCGTCCTGCACGGCGGCAACGTTCCACGTGTCGTACTGGCTTGCGATGGAGCTCAGCGCGTAGGCCGTCTGCACGGAGAAGCTGGTGGGCAGCTCATAGAGCTTGCCGTCCTTTTCAGCGCGTTCAAAATCTGCGGGACAAAAATAGTCGCGGCTCAGGCCGTTTCCGCCGTCCATGAAGGTATTGAGGTCGGCGATGACGCCCTGGCGGCATACTTATCGATTGGCAGATTGCTGGTCAGGAAGATATCCGGCACGCTGCCGCTGATGATCTCGGTGGTGAGCTTGGTGACGCCGGCGTTGTAATCGTCGTCGGTCGCGTACTCGCTGTAGTCGACGACATTGATGCGGTACTCGTCGTTCGTCTTGTTGTATTCGACGATCATGCTGCGCAGGTTCCAGTCGAGATACATGCACGCGAGCGTCAGAACCTTCTTTTCCTTGATCTCAGACGCGTCCACACGGTGCAGGACGATCAGCTGATAGGTCGTGGGGTCGGTGCTCCAGTCCTGCATGAGGGCGGCCACGCGGCTGTCGGAGAGCATGGCATAGCCCGACATATTGTTGGTGTCAACGTCGCAGGCCAGCCAGTCGACGAGCTTCTCCTTCGTGTCCGTTTTGGCGGCATAGCCATAGATGTTATTATTGTAGGTGTAGTAGAAGTCATAGGCATCGTCGCCCGGGAGGATGCTCCCCACGTTGGACGGCAGCTTGACCTTCTCGCCCCAGTCCTTCGTTTCCAGATCGATGGGGACGAAGTACTGGCCGTTTTCATCGGCGGCATTCACGTCGTCCGTGTAATTGTACCACATAACGCCAACCTGCTGTGCGTTCAGCCGGCACAGACTACCGTTATACTGGCTGCCGTCGAGCTTGAACTGCACGTTGCCCTCTGCATCGAGGACATAAATATTATTATAGTCGCTGACGTAGAGATTGCCGGCGGCATCGACGGCGAAGGAGCTGAGGTTGCCGCTCATGCCGTCCTCGTTGTTCGTGTCGGAAAGGTCGAGGCTGGCGATCGTGCTGCCGTCGGCGGCGATGTGCATCAGATACGAGCCGTTGATATCTGTGGAGGGGTAGTTCCACTTGCTGTCCGTGTTGGGGTCAAAATCGTCGGCAGCTCATACTGCGTCGCATAGACGTTTACAAGCATCCAGAGCGTGCCGTCGTCCGAGCCGATCATGTTGTAGCAGTTGACGCTGCCCTCCGCGCCCTCCGGCACCTGCGGCAGATCCAGATTGGTCAGTTCCGTGCAGGTACCTGTATCGGGGTCGATGGTGAGCATGGACAGCCGCGTGTTGTAATACGACCAGGTGTCGCCCGTGTCGGGGTCAGTGTTGACGATCTCCTCGCCCTGTATGCCGACCGAGGCATAGAGCGTCGTTCCGGCGGCGCAGATCTGGTTGACGTACTGCACGCCGTCCGGAACGGCAAGGTCGAAATAATCGGCCTTATAGGCGTATTTTGCCGTTGTCTGGGAGGGCTTGGTCTGGTCGATCAGAGAATTGCCCGGATCGGTCTTGCCGGGGTCCTTCGTCTCGTCCTTCGAGCAGCCCGCAAACAGGCCCACGATCATCAGCGCCGCAAGCAGCAGCGCAAGCATCCGTTTTGTTTTCATGTAATACTCCTTTTCATTCATGCCCAATGTCCATAATCTATATCTTGTGCTGACGCACGGTACAGGCGGCCTATCTTGCCGTCTGTATCATACCAAAACAAAGACGCAAAAGAAAGCCCGGCGTTGCATTTTTCATATTTTTTTAAGAACTGGCTTCGCCGCCCGGCAAAGCCTCCCCTTGTCATGCCCCGCATGATAAGGGGAGGTGGCATTTGCGTCAGCAAATGACGGAGGGGATTTGCTGCAAATTACAGAGGCTCTGGAATCTGCTACGTTCAGAATCCCCTCAGCCCCTTCGGGCCAGCTCCCCTTGTGCCCAAAGGGGAGCCTTGGTGCGGCAAACCTTGCCGGGTTTTTTGTAACTGCCGCTTTACTCCGACGGCATTGTCTCTGCCTGGATAGGCAGGATCACCTCCGCCGTGAATTTCCCGTTTTCCGTGTAGCGCTTGAAGCCGCCGGCCATCTGCGCCATGATCTTCGCGCAGGTGCGCAGGCCGATCTTGTTGGACTCGATGCGCCCGGAAGCGGGATTCACGCTGTTCGACAGGCAGATGTGCAGCGCGCCGTCTTCGATCAGCGCCGCAATGGCAACGGGCTTAGCCGGGTCTGCGTACTTTCGGATGTTGTCGAAGAGATTGTCGAGCACCCGCTTCAGATACATCACATCGGCCTCGATCTGCACCTCCTGCTGCGGCAGAAGCAGCTGCACCGTGAAGCCCTGCTGCTGCAGCTGGACGCGGCTCTCCCCCAGAAGCTGCTCGAGAAGCAGCCGCGCGTCATAGGACTCCATCTGCATGGGCAGTTCCTTACAGCCAAACAGCAGCGAATACCGGAACAGTTCGTCTGTCAGCGTCTTCAGCTGCTCGGCCTTGCCATAGGCAGCGTCCAGAAAGCTTTGCAGTTCTTCTTCCGATCGATACTGTCCGTTTTTGCCAGATCAAGGTAGCCGAGCAGCGCCGTGAGCGGGTTGCGGATATCGTGCGACATGGCGGTGATGAGGTCGCTGTTCTGCTGCAGGGCACGCTGCTCCTCGCTGGTCTTGCGCAGGAGCGACAGGCGCATCTGCTCGACGCTGGCTGTGAGCTGTGAGATCCGTCGCGGCCCCCTTCGGCTCGAGCTGCAAGTAAAGATTGCCCGCGCCGATGGACTGCACCTCCTGCGAGATGGCGACGACCCTGCGCGCGACGCGGCGGTTATACGCCAGCAGCGTCAGCGCCAGAACCGCGCAGCCCAGCAGCAGCGAAACGATCCACAACAGATCGTAGAGCCCGGAATCGGAACTATCATAGATCACGGCGTAAAACGTGCCGTCGCGGAACACGATGGGATAGACGACGCTGGCCGTCTGCTCCTTGAGCGAATACGCATCGACTGCCGCGGTGTCCGCGCCCCACCAGCCGATCTCAAAGATCTGCCGCTGATCATGATACAGCATGATATAATAGTCTTTTTTCGTCTCGCCCCAGCGGGCCAGCATATCCGTGTCACGCGTGGAGATGCTGTTTTGCCGCACAAAGGACTGGAACTCCTGCGCAGCCCTGTTCGTGCGCTTCAAAACAGCCTTGTCGCTCATATAGCTGCGTTCGATGATCTGCTCGCCGGTGAAGTTCGCCAGCAGGCAGACGCACACACCCAGTACCAGCCCCAGCAGCAGCACAAACAGCGGCTTGACGCTCAGCGAAACAAAATGCTTCTTCTTTTCAGTCAATCTGATAGCCCTTTCCCCAGACGGTGCGGATCAGGCGCGGATTCGCCGGATCCTCCTCCAGCTTCTTGCGCAGGTTCACGATATGCACCATCACAGTATTGTTTGACGCCGGCATATACGTCTCGTGCCAGACCGTCTCGTAGATCGTGCGCACCGGCACGACGCGGCCCCGGTTCTCCGCCAGACAGTGGAGAATGGAAAACCCGTCTCCGTCAGCTCCAGCGGCTGGCCGTTTACCAGTACGCGGCGGTTTTTCCTCGTCGAGCACGATGCCGGGCCGGAGCGTCCGCCCGCTCGATTTGCTCTTATACACCCGGTAGCGCCGCAGCAGCGACTCGACCTTCATCATCAGCTCCGCGTGCGAAAACGGCTTGGCGAGAAAATCGTCGCCGCCGGAATCATACGCGCGGCGCTTGTCGCCCTCCTGCGTTTTCGCGGTCAGAAACAGAACCGGGGCCGTGGAATACGACCGGATACGGCTGCACGCATCATAGCCGCCCAGCTCCGGCATCATAATGTCCATTAAAATGAGATCAAGCTCCGGGTGCTGACGAACCTGCTCGACTGCCTCCGCGCCTGTCGCGGCCTCCAACACGGTATAGCCGCCTGTCTCCAGCAGGATCCGGCAGATACGCCGGATATCCGGCTCATCGTCCACCACCAGAATGCGGATCGCCTCTTCCATGGCTGCTCCCTCCTTTTTGTGGCGCTATTATATCATACTTCCGCAAGCTTCCGGGCAGAATTAAGAATTTTTAAGACATTTTTTCTTCCGCGCACCAAAACCGCGTGACGAAACCGGGAAAGCGTGCTATACTATAATAACTTGGGTGCGGATGCAGCTGGGAGGGGCAGGACTCTGCCAGCCGCATCCCAATTTTCGCAAAACGATCCCACCCGACCGTGGCCAACAGCCCTTAGGAACTGCAAATGGATCTTTTATATACCGACAATCGAATCGTTGTCTGTCTCAAGCCTGCGGGCGTTTTGTCCACTGATGAGCCTGGCGGCATGCCGGAGCTGCTGCGCCGGGCGCTGGGCGAAAGCGAAACCGGCTGCGTGCGCGTCGTGCACCGGCTTGACCAGCCTGTCGGCGGCGTGATGGTCTACGCCCGGTCGCGCATGGCCGACAGCATTCTGTCACGGCAGGTACAGGAGCATGAATTTGAAAAGGACTATCTTGCCGTGCTGGAAGGTTGCCCAGACGCGCCGGAGGGCGTTCTGACCGACCTTCTCGTGCGCGATGCGGCGAAAAAAGCAAACCTTCGTCACGCACACCCCCGGCCCGGACGCGCGGCATGCCCGGCTTTCATATCGGGTGCTTGCCGTGAAAGATGGGCGCGCGCTTGTGCGCATCCGGCTGGAAACAGGACGGACACACCAGATCCGCGCGCAGTTTTCTTCCCGCGGCCTGCCGCTCTGCGGCGACCGGAAATACGGCGCGAAAGCCGATGGCCCGCTCGGCCTGTGGTCCTATCAAATTGCTTTTTTCCACCCGCAGACGAATGAACACCTCGTCTTTACGCATGACCCGCCGCAGACCGAACCGTGGCTTGCGTTTTTCGACACCCTGAAAGAAAAATAGGAGGGCACCATCCCCATGGCAGCAACAAAAGCAAATTCGATCGTGATGACCGAGGGCAGGCCCCTGCCGCAGATCATCCGCTTTTCCGTTCCGCTGGCGCTGACCGGCATTTTACAGCTGCTGTTCAACGCCGCTGACGTCATTGTCGTCGGCAAATTTGACAGCAGCACGGCCCTTGCCGCCGTCGGCGCGACGACATCGCTCATCAACCTGCTCATCGGCGCATTCATCGGCATTTCCGTCGGCGTCAATATCCTTGTCGCCCGCTATCTCGGCTGCCGGGACGACGAGCGTGTCTCCCGCTCGTGCACACCTCGGTCGTGCTGGGTCTGGGGCTTGGCGTCGTGGTCTTCCTGCTGGGCTTTTTCCTGGCCAGTCCCCTGCTGCGCCTGATGGATACGCCGGAGGACGTTCTGCCCCTGTCCGACCGGTATCTGCAGATTTACTTTATCGGCGTACCCGCGTCGCTTCTGTACAACTTCTGCGCAGCGGTACTGGGGGCCTTCGGCGACACGAAAAAGCCGTTTTTCTTCCTGTCCATCTCCGGCACGGTCAATGTGCTGCTGAATCTGTTTTTCGTGATCGTCTGCCGGCTCGGCGTGGCGGGCGTCGCGATTGCGACGGTCGTCTCACAGTATCTTGCGCTGGCGCTCGTGCTCATCTGCCTGATGCGGCTGGAGGGCTGCGCGCAGCTGGAACTCAAAAAACTCCGCTTTTTACCCGGACGAGGCCCTGCGCATGATCCAGATCGGCCTGCCTGCAGGTCTACAGTCCGTCATTTTCAACATTTCCAATGTCATGATCCAGTCCTCGATCAACTCCTTTGGCGCGGACGTGGTCGCGGCGAACACGGCGGCAGGCAATCTCGACTCGTTCATTTATACGGCCTGCAACTCCGTTTATCACGCCTCCATGACCTTTACCAGCCAGAACCTCGGTGCGGGCAGGCCGGAGCGCATCAAACCCGTCTACCGCGACTGCATCCTGACGGTTCTGCTCATTGGCGTGCCGATGTGTGCGCTGCTGTACTTCTTCGGCCAGCCGCTGCTCGGCATTTATATTGCGAAGGACGACCCGGCCTATGCCTCCGTCATTGCCAGCGGCATGGTGCGCGTAACGTATATGGGCATGACCTATTTCGTCTGCGGCATCATGGAGACGTGCTGCGGCATGGTGCGCGGACTCGGCCGAAGCTGGATGCCGATGGTCGTGACGATCTTCGGTGCGTGCGTACTGCGCATCATCTGGATCTACACGATCTTCCAGACGCACCACACGCTTGACGTTTTGTATCTGTCCTACCCTGTCAGCTGGGTCGTGACGAGCGCGGTGCATGTGCTCTGCTTTATTCTGATCTATCGCCGCATGATGGCGCGGTGGAACGCGCATAAGGAGGAAGAAAATGCGAGTTATTGACATTGAAGACGTTGTCTACGCCATGCGGAACCAGACACAATTCGTCCTGCGCTGTGAGGAAGTCTTTCATGACAAGATCAGCTCCGCCGCCGCCGCAATTCTGAGCGCGCAGCCGCGCAAGCCCTTCGTCTGCCTGACCGGCCCCTCCGGCTCCGGCAAGACGACAACAGCGATGCGCCTGCAGGCGTATCTGAAAAATCTGGGCGTCAAGGTCTGCCTTTTGAGCATGGACAATTTTTTCCTGCCGCTTGCCGAACGTCCAAAGGACTTAACCGACTGGGAATCGCCCCTGTGCGTCAACCGGGAACTGCTGCTTGACACCATCGACCGGCTCTCAAACGGCGAGACGGTGCAGGTGCCGTGGTACGACTTTCCCAACAACCGCACCGGCGGCTATACCCCCCATGCAGGGCAGCCGCGAGGCTGTGATCATCGCCGAGGGCATCCATATGCTCAATCCCCTGCTCTTTGACCCCATCCGCGACCGCGCCACCGGCATTTATGTCGCGCCCAGAACGCGCATTATTACCCCCCGGTGACCGCATCATCCACCCCGAGCAGGTGCGCGTCGCCCGCCGCATGATCCGCAATTATCAGGGCCGCGGCAATTCCCTGCGCGACACGATCCTCCGCGCCGAATCCGTCAACGCGGGCGAACAGAAGTATATCGCGCCCAACAAACCCAACGCCTCCATCCACATCGACTCGTTCCATGATTATGAACTGTGCATTCTGGCAAAATACCTGCGTCAGATCCCACAGTTCGCATCCGATCTGGACGACGCGTTCATTGCGGAGCACGGCCTGACCGTCCTGATGGACGTGGTGCGGAGCCTGCCGCCGCTCGACACGCCGTATGTTCCGCGTGACTCCATCGTGCGCGAGTTCGTCGGCGGGAGCATCTTCCAATACTGATTCAAAGGAGAACACAATATGACCGTCGTTGAACGCTTTTTGAAGCTGGTTTCCTATCCTACGACCTCGGACGAAGCCTCCGAGACCTGCCCGTCCACCGCGCGGCAGCTTGCGCTTGCACAGGAACTTGTCCGCCAGATGCAGGACATGGGCATTGCAGACGCACACGTCGACAAGGACGGCTACGTCTACGGCACTGTCCCAGCAAACTGCGAAAAGGACATTCCTGTCTACGGCCTCATCGCCCACATGGACACCTCGCCCGACGCGCCCGGCGAGAACATCCGCGCACGCATCACAGAGCCTTACGACGGCGGCGATATTGTCCTGAACGAAGAGAAGCACATCATGCTTTCTCCGAAGGAATACCCGCAGCTGAAAAACTCTGTCGGCAAGCGCCTGATCGTCACCGACGGCACGACGCTGCTCGGCGCAGACGATAAGGCGGGCGTGGCGGAAATCCTGTCCGCCGCACAGCTGCTGCTTACATCCGAAAAGCCGCATGGAACCGTCAAACTCGCCTTTACGCCCGACGAGGAGATCGGCCGCGGTGCCGACCGGTTTGATGTGGCGGGCTTCGGCGCAGACTACGCTTACACCGTTGACGGCGGCGCGCTCGGCGAACTGGAATACGAAAACTTCAATGCCGCCAGTGCGAAAATCGAACTTCGCGGCAAGTCCATCCACCCCGGCTCCGCAAAAGGTCAGATGGTCAACGCCGCACTTGTCGCCATGGAACTGCACGGTTTGCTTCCGGCGCTCGAAACGCCGTTTTACACCGAAAACTATGAGGGTTTCTATCATCTTGTCGCCATGCGCGGCGAGACGGAGCAGGCGGAGCTGCAATACATCATCCGCGACCACGACCGCGCGAAATTTGAAGCGCGCAAGGCCGTCATGGAAAAAGCCTGCGCGGAAATTGACCGCCGCTACGGCGCAGGCACCGCAGCGCTTACGCTGCGCGACAGCTATTACAATATGAAGGAAAAAGATCGCCCCGTGCATGTTCCTGATTGAAAATGCAAAAAAAGCGATGGAATCCGTCGGCGTCACGCCGAAGATCGTCCCCATCCGCGGCGGCACGGACGGCGCACGTCTGTCTTTTGAGGGCCTTCCCTGCCCGAACCTGTGCACCGGCGGCGAGAACTTCCACGGCCGCTTTGAGTACGTCCCCGCAGACGACATGGAGACAATCACAAATCTGCTGGCCCAGCTGATGTGGCAGCTTGCCGAATGATCTGCAAACAGAAAAAATCCGCCCTACGGCGGATTTTTTTATTCAGTAATCATGTCTGCATCCGCCATCAGAACCGTATTGTTCAATAATTTCAACGATTTCTTCAATCCGTTGAAAACAGGCAGCGTCATTCATGTTTGGCTCATCCAGCGCAGCACGAATCTGGCAAAGCATTTGATAGCATCTCGACTGTATGATTTCTGCAGCCTGCTCCGGAGTCAGCAGTTTTTCGGAAACAAAGCATTCCGCCAAAAGTCTTTTTTCAAGTTGCCCCAGCAGTTGTTCACAGACTGACCGTTCCATCTCTGTCACGTCCTTTATTGTTTATTTTTCTTTTGCACTATTATAGTGCAATAATACTAAATAAATAGCATAAAATCAACACCATCTGCACGAAAACAGTGCAAAGGGTGGTGTTGGTACGGATTTAGAATATAGTAAAGTCGTTGGTGCGGCAATCCGGGCCGCGCGGCTTGCACAGGGTCTGACGCAGGAACAGCTTGCGGCAAAAGCACAGCTTGCAGGCTGCGATCTGACCCGCAGTGCTCTGGCAAAAATCGAATGCGGCCAGCGCAGCATTTATCCAGATGAATTGAAGGCGCTTCATGAGGCGCTGCATATCCCTTACGAGTCCCTGCTGCAATGATAGCTGCAGGGACTTGTTCTTTCGCAGAATCGCTTAAGCAACCGCTGATTAGAGTTCCCCGATAAATTCCAGCACGCATTCGCGTAGACGGGCAATGCCCTCCGGCAGATGGCCGCCGGGGCGCAGGCCCATGCCGAGCTCGCGGCTGACAGCAGGGCGGACCGGCAGGGTCTTGACGCCCGTGAGCTTGCCGCGGATCATCATCTCCGCCATCATCGAGATGCCGAGCCCCTTGCCGACCATACGGATGACCGTCTCGTCGTCAACATGGCAGGGGCGGATAACGGGTTTCACACCATATTTCCGGAATGCCGCACCTACGTCAATGTCGAACCGGCCGTAGGGCATCAGAAAATCCCGGCCCTCGAATTCTGTGATCGGGAACGTCTCGCGGCCGTCTGTGGGATAGTCCGCCGGTAAAATGGCGTACATCGCGTCGTTGTGCAGCGGCATCCAGTCGCAGGCAAAGTCGCTCTGCCGTGCAGCGAAGATCACGTCCGTGCGCCATGCCTCGAGCAGTTCAAACGGCTCGAGTTCATGGTCAACCGTCCGCAGGTCAACGTCGATATGCGGGCAGACGCGCCGGAACCGGTAGAGGATCTCCGGCATCCAGCGCATGGCGATACTGGCGTAGGCCGCGACGCGGATGGTCTGCGCCGATTTTTCCGTGATCGCGGAGATCTGGTTTTCCAGCCGCGCATTCGCGCGCAGAAACTCGCGGATGGCGGGCATGAGCGCCTTGCCTTCCTCGGTCAGCGCAATGCCGCTATGGTCGCGCTGCACAAGCGTCATGCCGATCTCCCGTTCCAGACTGTCAACCAGATGCGTCAGCCCCGACTGCGTATAGCCGACGACCTCCGCTGCCTTGGAAAGACTGCCGAGATCAACAGCTGTCATTAAAATTTCGAGTTTCTTGCTGTCCATGCTTCATTCCTTCCTCATATCATCCGCTTCGCGTTCTGCACAACGGCGCAGTCTGCAACTACGCAAAAGCCCGTCATTCCTGAAAAACAAACCCCGCCTGCCGTCATTTTTGCGGCCAGCGGGGCGTTTTTTATCCGTTCAAGCCTTCTGCGGCTCCATTGCGTCCGCAAAGGGTGTCGGTGATGGCGGCGCGGAAGAGGGCTGCCGGCGTTGTCGTGGACGATGTTCAGGGCTGGGGCCGTATGGTTCAGTTCGATCTTGCTGTCCATGTAGAGGTCGAGGTCGAGCATGAACACGCGTTCTTCCGTTGTCTCGCGGGTACGGTTGTTGACCTTGCGCAGCAGACCCGGGCCGGATTTGACGTTGGCTTTCGCGCCGCCGGGCATCTGGACAGTCGCGGTCAGTTCGTTTTTCATGAACGCCTGCTCCTGCGCGTCCTCGTCGCCCATGAGGCCCAAAAATCCCGGCGTGATAAGTTCCTTCCAGAGGCAGTCCTCCAGTCCGAGCGGCGCTCGGCGGAATGCGTTGACATACCGCAGACCCACGCGGGTGAACCATGAGGGATGATATGTCTCGATAAACACGGCGAGAATGCGGTCGAGCCGCTGGGCAAATTCCTCCCAGCGGGTATAGCCGTAGGTGGAAAGGGCGATAAAGCCCTTGGTGAGACTGATTTTCCACTGCCCCTCGGCAGAGACGAACTGATAGTTGTTGACCGTTCCCTGCGGAACAGGCTTGCCGTTCACCATCTGCGGCGGCAGCTGCTCGATCTTCTTTTCATACTGCGGATATTCCCGGCGGATGCGGTCCTGAAACGCGGCAGGTTCGCTTGCGTCGATGGACAGGATCTCCGGGAAACGAAGCTGACAGATCACCTCGACCAGCTGGCGCTTGGCGTAGATCATTCGTTCTTCATTGGAAAACATGGTTCGCACACCTTTCGTTGCTTTTCTTATATCATACTATATTTATCTGAAAATGCAAGATACTTGGCAAATCCGGCGTTTGGTGGTATACTGATTTTGTATCTCAATTTAGGAGGTTCCGGTATGGATTTTTTGCGGCTTCTCGCGGCGGGACGCTGCGGAGCGCTGGACACGTTTTTTTCTAGCCTGACCTATTTCGGCTCGGAGATCGCGTTTATGGCGGCGGCACTGCTGATCTTCTGGTGCGTTGACAAGCGGCAGGGCTATTATGTCTTTCTGGTCGGTGCGCTCGGTACGGTCTGCAACCAGTTTTTGAAGCTGGCCTTCCGCATTCCGCGCCCATGGGTGCTCGACCCGGACTTTCAGATCGTCGAAGCCGCCCGCGCGGACGCGACGGGCTATTCCTTCCCCTCCGGCCATACGCAGAACATCGTCGGCACGACGGCCTCGATCTTTGCGAGCCGGAAGGAAGCATGGGTGCGCATCGTCTGCGTCGTGTTGATGCTTCTGGTGCCGTTTTCGCGGATGTACCTGGGCGTTCACACGCCGCTGGACGTCGGCGTGGCCTTCCTGACGGCGCTGGCGCTGGCTGCGGCGCTCTATCCGGCGTTCCGGACGGAGGCTGCTGCGAAAAAGACAGTGCCATGGCTCCTGCTCGGTGCGGCAGCTCTGTGCGGCGGATATCTGGTCTATGCCTCGTCCCTCGCCCGGTGCGACTGGCCGGAGGGCAGCGAAGACCTTTCCAATATCACGCATGGCCTCAAAAACGCGTACACCATGCTGGGCGCGCTGCTGGGCTTTCTGATCGTGTACATTGCCGACGAGAAAAAGCTGCATTTTGACGTGCGCGCGCCGTTTTGGGGACAGGTCTTGAAGCTGGTACTCGGCCTTGCGCTGATCGTCGGCATCAAGGCGGGGCTGAAGCCGCTGCTGGTGTCCCTCTTTGCCGGGTCGCAGGCGGAAAGCTTTGTGCGGTATTTTCTGATTGTTTTATTCGCGGGCATTATCTGGCCGCTTACATTCCGTTTTTCGCAAAACTCGGAAGGAAGGGGGAACGCGGCATGACGGCGGCTATGATCGTTCTGGCCGTTTTGCTGGCGGTCGTCCTGCTGGCGCTGGGCCTGTTCCTGTTTGCCTGCCGCCGCAGCCCCGTCCCGGATTTTACAAAGCCCGCGGTCATTGCCAAATGGGGCCGTGCAGAGCAGACGGAGGAGATTTTCGCGGGCACCGCACTGATGCAGGACGCGGAGGATATCTTTTGCCGTCCTATGACGGTCTGCGCCTACACGGTCAGCTATTGCAGCAGCCCAGCGCAAAGGGCACGATTCTCCTGTTCCATGGTTATCGCTCAAGCTGGATCATCGATTTTTCCATCGTTCTGCCCTACTATTATTCACTCGGATATAATTTGCTCGCCGTTGACGAACGCGCGCACGGCCAGTCGGAGGGCGTATATATCACCTTCGGCGTCCATGAGCGCCAGGACGTCGTAACATGGGCGCAATACGCGGCCATGCACTTTGGCCCGGATCATCCGCTGTTTCTTGGCGGGCTCTCCATGGGCGCAACGACCGTTCTGCTGGCGTCCGCGCTGGAACTTCCGCCGTCTGTCCGGGGTGTGATTGCCGACTGCGGGTTCTCTTCGCCGGACGCGATCATGAAAAGCGTCCTGCACGCGCATGTAAAATGGCTCCCGGCGGGGCCGCTGCTGGCGCTGATGGATGTCTGCACGCGCGCGTTCGCCGGCTTTTCCATCCGGGAGGCCTCCACGCTGGACGCGGTATCTCAAACAAAGCTTCCCATTCTGTTTCTCCACGGCACGGCGGACACCTTCGTCCCCTGCTCCATGTCGCAGGCTGCCTATGACGCCTGCACATCTGAAAAACAGCTGATTCTGGTTGACGGAGCAAAGCATGGCTACAGCTATCTGGTTGACCGCCCGCGCGTACAGGCGGCGCTTGCAGACTTTCTGGAAAAAATACACATCCAAGGAGGCTATCCAATGAGACAACAGCATGAGATCACCACTTCCGGCCCGCTGCTTGGCAGCGACGGCAATCTGCTTGAGCCCGGCTGGGCGCGTTCCCTGCTCCCGGTCTATCGCCGCGCGGACATCAAGGCCAGCGCGATGCGCATCAAGGAATGGGATTACTATCTCATCACCGACGGCCATATCGGTCTGGCGCTGACCATCGCGGACAACGGCTATATGGGCCTTGACTCCGTTTCCTTCCTGGACTTTGACGGCAAATGGGAAAAAACGACAAGCCGTATGCGGGCGCTTCCCGCTCGGCCGGACGCAGCTGCCGGAATCGAGCGCGGAGGGCGCCTCGGAAATTTCAAAGGGCGGCTATGCACTCACCTTCTATCACGAGGACGGGGCGCGGATGCTCTCGTTCCACATGGACAAATTCCTGGACAAGGAGCCCATCGAGGGGCATCGTCAAGCTCACCGACGAGCCGGACGAGAGCATGGTTATCGCCACGCCCTTCGATAAGCCCGGCCATTTCTACTACAACCAGAAGATCAACTGCATGCGCGCCGAAGGCTGGATCGAACTGGGCAGCCGCCGGTATGAATTGACAAAGGATAAATTTTTCGCGGTACTCGACTGGGGACGCGGCGTGTGGACGTATCACAACACCTGGTACTGGGGAAGCGCCTCGGGCGAACTCGACGGTGTCCCCTTCGGCTGGAACATCGGCTATGGCTTCGGCGACACCAGCGCCGCGACGGAGAATGTGCTGTTCTACGACGGGAAGATTCACAAGCTGGGTGAGGTCAAGTTTGAGATTCCCATGGATGAAGACGGGTTTGAGGACTTCATGAAGCCCTGGGTCTTCACGAGCGACGACAACCGGTTCTATATGAATTTTACGCCGGTGCTCGACCGCAGCGCGTTCATGAGCGCAGGCGTCGTGCTGTCCGACCAGCATCAGGTCTTTGGCCATTTTACGGGCCGCATCACGCTCGACGACGGAACAGTCCTGCCCGTGCGCGACTTCTTCGGCTTTGCCGAGAAGGTCGAAAACAAATGGTAAACGCATGCTGACCTATGATCTGCGCTCCGGCGGCCAGCCGAAATATTACCGGCTCTACACCTGCATCCGAGAGGATATCCTGCGGGCAGAGCTCTTGCCGGGGCAGAAGCTGCCGTCGAAGCGGGCGCTGGCGGAGCATCTGCATATCAGCCTTGCGACCGTCTCCGGCGCGTATGAGCAGCTGGTGGACGAAGGCTATCTCACGACGAAGCCGCGCAGCGGCTATTATGTCAGCGCCATTTCCCGCCTGCCGCAGAACACGCAGCCGCAGGCGCGGCTGCATATGCTGCCTGCCGACGCACCCGCCGCGCAAGAGCCTGCGGGCTACGGCTTCCGGTATTCCGCGCTGACCCGGCTCATGCGCGAGGTCATTGCCGACTGCGGCACGCGGCTGCTGGAAAAGCCGCCGCATTACGGCTGTGCGGAACTGCGCAACGCGATTGCGGAATACCTGCTGCGCTACCGCGGGATGCTGGCCCAACCGGACTGCATCATCATCGGATCCGGTGCAGAATACCTCTACGGCCTCATCGTGCAGCTGCTGGGCCGGGAGCGCATTTATGGACTGGAAGACCCCGGCTATGAAAAGATCCGACAGGTCTATGCAGCCAACGGTGCGGTCTGCGATCTGCTGCCCATGAGCGAAGACGGTATCCGCACCGGTGCGCTGCAAAAAACAAATGCGTCCGTCCTGCACATCACGCCATTTCACAGCTTCCCCACCGGCATCACCACATCGGCAGCCAAGCGCAGCGCGTATCTTGCATGGGCGGCAGAGCGGAACGCAATTCTGATTGAAGACGATTTCGACTCGGAATTTTCCGAAAATAAGAAGCCGCTGCAGACGCTTTATTCCATGGACCGGCGCGGCTGCGTGATCTATGTGAACACGTTTTCGCATTCACTGGCCCCATCCATGCGCATGGGCTATATGGTTCTGCCGGAGCGTTTAATGGAGCGCTACCGGCAGATGCTCGGCTTTTTATTCCTGCTCTGTACCGCTGTTCGACCAGTATGTTCTGGCCCGCTTTATCTCGCAGGGCTATTTTGAGCGCCATCTGAACCGTCTGCGGCGGCAGAACAAGGGAAAATAACCATGGAAACCGTGCAAATTCTTCTGGATTTTTTGCACATCCCGTGTTATAACAATAATAGAAACTATTATTATATTTGAAAGGACTCTGATTTATGTACTGTGTCAAGAAAATGACCGAGGATCTCTACTGGGTCGGCGCGAGCGAGCGGCGGCTGAATCTGTTTGAAAACGCCTACCCGCTCACGAACGGCGTGAGTTACAATTCCTATCTGCTGCTTGACGAGAAGACCGTTCTGTTCGACACGGTGGACAAATCCGTCAGCGGTCTGTTCTTTGAAAACGTTGAGCATGTACTCTCCGGCCGGAAGCTG